>Ga0123353_10000284_pt1 | contig 62731 bp, 65 predicted proteins | sample TergutLab28metaG_3_FD_92763 | JGI IMG/M metagenome (GOLD analysis project Ga0123353, IMG submission 92763) | Labiotermes labralis P3 segment gut microbial communities from Petit-Saut dam, French Guiana - Lab288 P3 | ecosystem: Host-associated > Arthropoda: Insects > Digestive system > Gut ... | reverse complement strand
TGGCTCAATCAGTTATGATACCGGGACTTGTCTCCTCGAGCGACAAAAATGTGGTATCGCTTGAAAAATTCAAAGCGGATGGCACACCTATTGGTGATGGGTTTGGTACGACCTACGGTTACAGAGTTGCCACTTACTCCGATGGTTCGCGATTAGTTATTCCTAACTCTCCGATAGCGCAAATGTCGGGTTTGGGTAACATTAGAGTGGCGGCGGAAGCACCCGATTTCAGTGGGGTGAAGACGTGGGAGTTGAACACAAGTCAGCCGTTGCAGCAAATACCGGAAAGCGTTAATCCTGCATTTACCACGTCGCTTTTGAACCCCGAAGGACAGCAGCAAGTAATGGAAGCATTAGGCGCCCCGCAATTGCAAATCGTCGCCCCAAACCCGGATGCAACCAAGGCCGCGGAACAGCCGGTAGTGCCGGTTACGCCCGAAAATGCCAAAGCGACTGGATTGGAAGAGGCAAAACCAACAACCGAGACCGGCGCCAAAACGCCCGAACCGAATCCGGCAGAAACGTTGACGAAGAAACCGGACGCATTACCGGACCCACCGGAAAATAATGCCGCTGGCGACAAAATTGACAAAGGCCCGCATTTCCCGACACCCGAGAATGACGTCACGTTGTTTGGCAATCCGATATTCGGAGTGGGTCAAGACCCGACGAAGGGCTATAAAGGAATATGACCATAGGTTACCGCATCTCTGTCAACGGCAAACGTAACTCGTTTTGTATTAACCCCAGGGCCCAAAGCATGTGCTTGACGGGTATGGGGTTTACTTGTGTGAACAGGTCGCGGTAAAAAGGCAACTGGGCAAGGTACAGGCGCCGCCCGGCCATGTTTTTCCGCAAAAGCCAAATCCGGCGAACCTCGCGCGGTTTTATGTTGGACGCAACGGATATAACCCCTTGGCACCCGACGGCATAACAGGGCAGTGCCAATGCGTCATCGCCGCAATATACCGCCGCACGGCAAAGGCGGACGGTTTCGGCGATTTGGGTCATGTCGCCGCTTGCCTCTTTTATTCCTGTGACGTATTTGTTTCGCGCGATTGCCGCAATGGTGGCGGGTTCAAGGTTTACCCCCGCACGCCCGGGCACGTTATAGACGACAAGGGGTAACTTTACCGCGTTGGCAATGGTGCGGAAAAACCGTACCGCGCCCGATTGAGTGCATTTGTTGTAATACGGCGCGCTTACCATGACGCCGATGCGGCCACCCCTGCAGGTTGTGCGGACGAATTTACCCAATTCGATGATATCGGCGGGATTGTTGCCGCCGATGCCGAAAACAACCGGAATGCGGCCGTTTACTATGGTATTCGTGAACTTGATAATCGCGCACTTTTCGTCCATGGAGAGCGTCGGTGCCTCGCCGGTGGTGCCAAGGACACAAATGGCGTCAACCCCCGCGGCAATTTGACGGCGGACAAGTTTCCCCAAAGCGTCAAAGTCCACCCGGCCACGCCGGAACGGGGTCACAAGGGCGGTGCACACGCCGGTGAACAGTTTTCTCACACGTCAAAATATGTTAAAAAAACCCGCGGTGTGCGGGCTTTTTTCATTAGATTTTAAGAATACGAACAATTTTGCCTTGAGTTATCATAAGGATTAAATCAAAAATCCAAAGGATAAATCCACCGAAGAACAATCTGATAAGGCCTGCCACGATATGTCCGTCCGAGATGCGTGTGAACGCTCCCAAAAGCCATGCCGTGAACGGAATGATTGCCAAGATTAAACTTAGTAACCGACCCAAGCCAAAATAGTCTTTAGACGATTTTTTTGCCATTTCTTTCCCCTCCTTGACATATATACTACGCTTCTTGCATTAATATGTCAATACATGTCGAACATCTTTTTGCCTTGACAAGGGCGGCAGTTTCCGGATATAATGCCTTTCAAGCCGGAGTGGTGGAATGGCAGACGCGCGGGACTCAAAATCCTGTGACTTCACGGTCGTGTGGGTTCAAGTCCCACCTCCGGCACCACACAGGGGGTTCGTATATTGGTAGTACGACGGTCTCCAAAACCGTCTGGCAGAGTTCGATTCTCTGACCCCCTGCCAGGATGAAAAGAGGGATTGGTATCACAACAAAGTGTTGCTGCGGTGACACGTTTCAGGAATGTATTCATAACATTCGGTCTGCCGGCTTTGATGCGGTGATGGTTGACGCGGCAAACATGTCGCCGGACGAACTTGGGCGCTGTATCGGTTTGGCAAAGCGGGCGGGACTTGGGGTTCCTTATGTGCACTTGAACTGTGCCGACGCGAATAATATGTGGGCGCATGGCGAGGCGCACAAACAGTTTATCCAAAACCTGAAAGCGAGTATTGACGCATGCGCGAGAAACGGTGTACCGGTTGCAGTTTTTCACGCGTCGTATAACAGCAAACCGGAAGTATCAGCGTTGCCCGTGTCCTTGCATACTCTTGACACCATGCGCGGTATCACAAATTATGCGGCGAAACGTAACGTGAAACTTGCAATTGAAAACATTGACAGGGCAAATTTAGAGCATTTGTACTTTTTGCTTGATAATATTACGTCGCCTTACTTCGGTTTTTGTTATGACAGCGGCCATCATATGCTTTTTGCCCCGGAGATTGATTATCTTGCCCGGTACGGCGACCGCCTTTTTGCGGTCCATTTGCAGGATAATCAAAGAAACAGTCCCGTGAAAAGTTGGAAAGACGACCAGCACATGCTTCCCGGAGACGGAAAAATCGATTTCGACAAGATTGCCGCGGATATCGCAAAAAGTTGCTATCGCGGCGTGGTAATGTTAGAGGTAAACCGAAGCTCGCCGTCAAACCTTTACAATAATATGCCTGCGGACGAGTATCTTAAAAGGGCATACGAATGCGGCACGAAAATCGCAAACAAGATAAACTAAGTTGTTGACAATGCAACATTCTTTTGATATTTAACATTTATGTTAAGATTTGTCGGAGACTTTAACGCACTTGCGCGCTTTGGATTTTTGCTTCGCCGCGACCCCATGACGGGGCAGGCAAGTTTTGTCTGGCGCAATAATGAACCTTTTGACGCAGAGTAGGACGAGGACGATTGGGTGACAATTGAAAGCGATGGCACCATGTCATTCGATTACTGGGACGGGGATGCAATTGCATCGCTTGTTTATGATTTGATTGTAAGCGGGCTTGTTCGAAAAATCGTTTGACTAGACGTGTATAAAATGATACATATTAAGATATGAACAGGTTATTCCTAATGATAACAACCGGTGTAGTGACGATGGTAATGGCTGCGACGGCAATCGTTACGGGGGTTGTATTACAAAACATAACACCACGGGCATCGTCGCTGACCACTTGGCCCCAACCGATATGGAAACAAGTATCCTTGGGTGCCCATTACGGCATAGCGGTAACCACAGACGGCGAATTATGGTCATGGGGTGACAACGCGGACGGCAGGACAGGCCAGAACACCGACCAAGGTGTCACGACGATACCCACGCGCGTCGGTGTTGACGTGGACTGGGTATCTGTATCCGCGGGAACGGATTTTGCTCTTGCCCTGAAAAGTGACAATACACTGTGGGTGTGGGGAAATAACGACAAGTACAAAACAGGCCTTGGCACGGATGCAGGGAACACCCCTGTTCCCACTCAGGTGGGTGCACTTGCGTATAAAAGCATTTCCGCAGGGCATGACCATGGTCATGCAATAACCACCGGCGGATTGCTTTACGCATGGGGCAGCAACGAATTTGCCATGACCGGGCGCAATACCACAAACGGTGAAACACAAACCCCAATCCAGGTTGGCAGCGACAATGACTGGGCAATGGTATCCGCAGGACATGTACACGCCGCCGCCGTAAAGACGGACGGTACGTTGTGGTCTTGGGGACTTGATACCGGGGGAAGGACAGGACAAGGAATATCCGGTTTTACAAGTACGCGAATACCCACCCAGGTGGGCGTCGCAGCCATATGGTCTGTGGTGTCTTGCGGCCCAGAACACTCGGCAGCCGTTCAGACGGATGGAACATTGTGGTCCTGGGGCGTTAATGTAAACGGCCGTACCGGACATAATACTGTTTTTGGGATTACGGATTCACCGGCAAAAGTTATTTCGGGCGCGGATAATTGGACAACGGTATCGGCGGGGGAAAACCATACCATTGGCATTAATGGCGGCGAACTTTGGTCTTTTGGCAGTAACAGCACGGGCGAACCGGACATGGGCGGCCAGACCGGCTTGGGGTTTGTGTCGGGTGATACACTTGTGCCTGTGCAAGTTGGAAGTGAAAGCAACTGGGCGTCGGTATCGGCGGGTTTGTGGACTTCCGGTGCGGTTACAAGCGGCAACCATTTTTGGGCTTTTGGAAGCGGCTTGCTTGCCGATACTGCAATACCAAAGCAAGTTTTGCTTATTGCCAAAATTACTGCCAGTATTACCGGAATATGCGGCGCGGGTGCAAGTGCCAATATGCGAGTAATTGACGCCAGCATATCTGGTACAACGGTTGTCCAGTTCAATGCGGGCGCGAGCCACATTATCGATAATGATGAGGCGTCGTCTTTGGTAATAAATTCGACAAATATCGGAACCCTGATTACCGCAAGCAAACCCGGCGGGTCAACAGGATATGACGCAAACATTTCGGGTCTCGAGTACCGTGCGTACTATACCGGTGCTTCCAAACAAATTATTGAAGTAGAGTTCAAGAACATCACAACAATGGCGATTGCGGTCACGGCGGATACTTGTCAGGTTTTTAAAATAGGCGGCAAGATAACAGGCAATACCGGCGCCGGTGCACATGTTAACGCCGATATCGATAAAGATATTTCCTTTACGGCATACCAGGAACCGGTGGAATTAACGTTTAACGCGGGAAGTCATTACAAGTTTGACGGGGCAGGCGCACTGAAAATTGGAGCGACGGACATAACCGCGGATATTTATACGGCGGAAAACGCCCACTTGGCCGTGCCAAGCACAATTCCAGATGTCACAAGTTACATCGCATATTACACCGACGCGTCCAAGCAAATTATTAAGGTTGAACTAATGGACATTAACGCACTTTATGCAAGTCAACAGCTTGTTGTAACGGCTGCGGCCGTGCCCGTAACGTATAACATAACGTTTGACACGTCAAGTCTGCGCGGTGCGACGATGAATCCGCTTCAATACACCATAGAAACACCTACGTTCAGTATTGGTCAACCCGGCGGAACCATGCCGACCGGACTTCAATTCAAAAAGTGGCGGCTTGACACCGATTCGGGTGCTGTTATTTCGCAAATAACGCAAGGAAGCTCGGGCGATAAATACCTTGTTGCGATATGGGAAGACATGACATTTACCGTTACACTGCCCATAAATACATCGGATTCGGGGTACACGGTTGCATTCGATGGGTCTTCATCCTCGCCTGTGAAGTATGATAAATCGTATTCTTTCCGCGTGACACTTTTGAATGGCTGGCAGAACGTGGCACCGGTTATTAAGGTCAATAATATAGTCCAGACAACAAATGTGGACTTTCATTCGGGCAATTTGTACGATGTCACCGTCACCAATACCATTGCAAATCAAACAATCACCGTGGAAGGTGTGGTGCGTAACCTGTACGATGTTACCGTTGGTCATGCAGTGACGGGATATTCTCTTGCTGTTGCCGAACCAACCTATTCATTTGGAAGCGGCACAGTGCAATTCGAATCGGACTTCAAGTTCATTATAAGCGTCACCGAGGGTTACGAACCGCAAACAATGACGGTCAAGGCGAATGGCAGTAAACTTACGCCCTTGTCCGGTGTTTACACAATAAGTAATATCTCGGCGCACCAAAGTATCACCGTTTCGCCCGCAAGCCTTGACATGTATAAATACGCCGTAAACTTGCAAAGCGGCACCGGTTATACCGTATCCCCCAAAGATTCCACAAGTCCCGTTACCTGGGGTCAAAGTTTCTCGTTCACTGTTGATGTTGACCCGTCACATTCGCAATCGCTTGAGGGTGACGGTATTTCGATTATGGTGAATGGCTCGCATTGGGCGTACCAGACCGTGGCCTCTGCCAATTATACGATTACCGGCATCAAGGAAATTAAAACCGTCACCGTGTCGGGTGTGTCAACCGAGACAAACAGTTATGCAATTAACCTTACACCGGGCACGGGCTTTGGTTACCAGTCAATTGACATCAATCCGTTACCTGCGACCGCATTTCATGGCACGAACTTTTGTTTCAAGGTCGTTCTTGCCGCCGCGTATTCGCGTTCACCTGTTGTTGTGCGTGTGGATGGAGAGGCCGAACCGCTTGTATTGATTGGCGGAATGTATACTATTTCAAATGTGACATCAAGCAAGACTGTAAGTGTATATTCGGAATATATTTCGGGTGCGAATAACAAACCGCTTGTGAAAAACGTGTATGAAGTGACATTTATTTCCGGCGAAAAGTACGGTGTCCCGGGCACAGCCATATCAGCACAGGGGGTCGCGCATGACGAAAAAGTAATAATGCCGCCCGTAAATCCAACCCTTTACGGACATGATTTTGTCGCATGGTGCACAGGGGTGGACCTTTTGACCGAGTATGATTTTGTGAATGCAACCGTCACAATTGAAACAGAACTTTTCGCAAAATGGAAACCAAAGCAGCACTGGCTTTATTTTAATGCCGGACTTGGCTTTGGTGTGCCTGAAAAAATGCTTGTAGATTATTATGGTTATATCCAAGACCCCGGTACCCCGACACTTGCCCTGTACAAGTTCGAGGGGTGGTGGGATGCCGGTTATAAAAACCGATATGACGTCAAAACTTTCCGCATGCCCAATCACGAAGTCACTTTTTACGCCGAATGGGCACCGGATACGGTGGTGCTTGTAAATGCAATTGCACACGCCCGTGACGCCGCAAAACCAATGGACAAGGATTGGTACACCGCAAGGAGTTATAACGACCTTGCGGCGGCTATTACCGTCGCAGAGGGAAAGGCCCTGTCAGGCGGCCTGACACCAGAGCAGTTGGTCAAGGCGGCCGATGACCTGTATGCCGTGGTTTTGATGCTTGAATACAATCCAAAGAAACTGCAGGACCTTGTCAATCAAACATACGTGCGCAAAAGTTATACAACCGAAACCTATAACACATATCTTGCTGCCCGTAATGCGGCCGCGGCATATATATTGTCCGAAGAATACAAAAATGCCGATTTGCAAAACGGTCTCAAGTGGCACTTTGAAAGACTTGAAACGACAATCGCGGCCCTTGCCCCAAACAGCAACGCGACTAATGACAAGGGACAATTGTTCGATTTGCTTGATTTGATTGATGGTGTTGCAAGCGGTGAAAATATCCTGTACACAGAAAGTTCCGCCGCCAAGATTAACCGCGGAACCGTCGAAACATATATCAACGATGTAAACATTGACCAAAAAATTATTGACAATTTTATTAAAAATTGCTTTGAGCAGCTGCGCGCCAACAAGAGCAAATGGCGTAACGAGCGTGATGAAATCCTTGAAGACATTGCGGATATAGAAATCTTTTTGCGCTATCCAACCGACCCGGACAAAGTCTATACAAGTCAAAGCTGGCAGGCATTGATTGACGCTGTTGATGCACTTGACGCCCTTCTTGAACGTGACAACCCAAGCGTCCCAGAGTTACAGTCCGCAATTACAAGGTTAAGTTCTGCCGCAAGCAATTTGACATTATACATAGAGGACCTGGACACAAAAACGAAAATCTCGCCTGTGCTTGTTGGTGGAATAGTTGCCGGCGGAATATTAATGATTGGTTCGGGTCTGTTCGTTATTTTGCTGTTATCAAAGAAACGGACAAGAATTGGTATTGAAATATGATAAAACGCATTTTCCAGTGGACGGACAAAGACAAACTTTGTGATGCCGCGTTTGAAGGCGGCGGCGTGCGTGGTATTGGCCTTGTCGGTGCCGTCTCGGCATTCGAGGAAGCAGGGTACAAGTTCCGCAACGTCGCAGGCTCGTCGGCAGGGGCAATAGTCGCGTCGCTTCTTGCGTCCGGTTATTCCGCCCGTGAAATGCACGAAGTTTTGTCCAAAATGAACTTTGAACAGTTCAAACAATCAACAAGCTGGAAGGCCTTTGGTACGCTTGGTGCACTTGTTTCCGCCACGAAAAACTTTGGAATGTACTCGTCGCAACTTTTCGAGGATTGGCTTGCCAATTTGCTTGCCGCCAAGGGGGTGCATACCTTTGCGGATTTGCCTTTGAACCTTAAAGTTACCGCGTCCGACGTTACCGCCCAAAAGGCGCTTGTGCTTCCCGATGATTTGGCAAAGTTTGGCATAGACGGCCGCAATTTTCCGGTGGCAACAGCAGTTCGCATGAGCATGAGCATCCCGTTTTTTTACGAACCATATGAATTAAAGGACATTTCCGGTAACACGCATTACATTGTCGACGGCGGAATGCTTTGCAATTACCCGGTGTGGGTATTTGACAGCGGAAAGACGGAAGATGTGCCCGTATTCGGATTTCGCTTTATCCGCCATCCGGCGGTACCCAAGCGCGCAGACAAAACGGGACTTGTCACATATGCCAAACAAGTCATCACAACAATGATAGAGGCGCATGACGACAGTTACCAAAACGTTATAAGCGGTGACCTCCAGCGCACGGTTTATATTGACACAAAGGTGGACGGCAACGTAATCGGAATCACCGATTTCCATATTACCCAGCCGCAGGTACAGTTACTTTTTGAAAACGGCCGCAGTTCAGGCACGTCTTTTTTGACGAATTGGGATTTCAAGGAGTGGAAACGCAAGTTCAGATGATGCGGTCTGCAATCGTTCTTTGTTTGTTATCATAGAGGGCTTTTTCAAAATTTATGCCAAAGTTAGGGTCAGTTCCCGTTGGGGTGGCCTTTATTGCGTCTGTGACGAATTCAACCGCAATTTTCATAGCCTTTTGCAGGTCAGGGTCATGCAGTAAAGAGCCCACAAGGGCACTTGTGAACACGTCACCCGTTCCCTGCCTGTCCCCGCTGTATTTTTCACGCAGATGGTAACTTTGTGCTCCGGCTTTGTCGATTGAGGCTGCACCAATTTGTTTATCGTCAAAGGACACTCCGGTAATTATCACGTTTTCGGCTTGGTCTCTTAATTTGGAAAGCAGGCGGCCTATGTGTTTTCTTTCGTATGGGCCGTCCTTGAACTCTATGCCCGCAAGCAGGTGCGCCTCGGTCATATTGGGAGTGATTATGTCGGCATGACGGATAAGTTTTTTCATTTCACCGACATAGTCCTGGTTATAGACGCTGTAAAGTTTGCCTTTATCCGCCATTACGGGGTCGATGACCGTTATGTTTTGCGTGGTTTTGTATCGGTCGATGACGTCTTTGACCACGTCCACTTGATTGGGGCCGGCAAGAAAGCCGCTGTAAATCGCGTCGAATTCAAGGTCGATGTTTTGCCAGGCTGCCATGATTTTTCTCATTTCGTCCGTCAAATCAAGGTATGTAAAGTTCTGAAAGCCCGTTTGATTGCTTAAAAGTGCGGTGGGAAGCACGTTGCACGTTGCACCAAACCCGCTTATAATCGGGAGCGCGGCGGTCAGAGATGCTCCTCCAACGCATGAAATATCGTGAATGGCTAATACTTTTTTCATAATTATGGCTGCAGGCGGTCGGGGCCGCGGAACAGAAATGTCACATCGCGCAAAGCAGGCAGGTCAAGCAACCGGGCAAAGAACCGCCCCAACCCGAACCCGATACCTCCGTGCGGTGGACAGCCGTATTCAAAGAATTGAACATAAAACTCCATGTCGGCCGGGTTGATACCTTTATCGCGCATGTTTTGACGCAATTTTTCGGGACTGTGCTCGCGCATTGCGCCGCTGTTAAGCTCTTGACCTTTATATAACAAATCGAAACTTTTGGTAAGCATCGGGTTGTCTTCATGCTTCATACTGTAAAAAGCACGTACCGCGGCAGGGTAGTCGGTAACGAAAATAAAGTCGCTGTTCCATTTTTCACGCGAGATTTCGCAAAGCAACCGCTCGCCCTCGGGGTCAAGGTCGCCTTTTGACGCGCGCGGGACGATGTAGTTGCGCTCTTTTTTAAGCAGTTCGTACGATTGCTCCAAGGTTATGCGCGGAAACCGTCCCGCAGGAGGCAGGGCAGTACCGCATTTTTTATGAAGCACGGTCATAACATCCTTTAACATCTTTTCTTCCAAATCCATGACGTCGTGATGGCTGTTAATGTAACTTATTTCAAGGTCAAGGGCAAAACTTTCCGACGCGTGGCGGTTGGTGTATGACTTTTCGGCGCGATATTGCGGGCCGATTTCGAAAACGCGCTCGAACCCTGCGGCCATTGCCATTTGTTTGAACAGTTGCGGGCTTTGGGTAAGGTAGGCTTTTTTGTCGTAATACTTTACTTCGAACACTTCGCTTCCGCCCTCGGACGAAAACGCCGTAATTTTGGGCGTGTGTATCTCGATGAATTCGTTTTTAACGAACCAGTCACGGATTGCCTGCTCGCCAAGTGTCATGACTTTGAAGTATTGCGTTTTTTTATCGTCACGAAGGTCAATCCAGCGATAGTCCATCGCCAAATCCGGGCCGGTTTTTTCATCTATGGGGGACAGTTTGGCAGGGGACAGGATATTGACCGACGCGGGGACAAGTTCAATACCGCCAAGCTTAACCTGGGGCGCGGCGACAACTTTTCCTGTGATTGATACCACGGTATCATGTGTCATGCCTTCGAAGACCTTGGCAATTTCGGGAAGGTCGGGTTTGAACACGGTCACCTGAACGCGGCCTGTTCTGTCGCGCAGAACGATAAATTGAATTGACTTTTGGTCACGGATTTTGTCCACGAAACCGGCAACAGTGACCGTTTTGCCGGGTTTAAGGTCTCTTATTAATGTTCTTTTCATGCTGATATTGTATATCGAAAGGCCGTTATTGTAAAGCACTTGTTTGTTGTTTGTACGCCTGTACCGCCAATTCGTCACAGCGGTTGTTAAAGACGTTATCTGAATGTCCCTTGACCTTGATATAACGAGGCTTGTGTTTGGTGTTAAGCGCGATAAGACGCTGCCAAAGGTCTTGGTTTTTGACCGGCTCTTTACCCGATGTGCGCCAGTTGTTTTTCTGCCAATTTTCAAGCCAATTTTGATTAATCGCATTTACAAGGTAGCTGCTGTCGCTGTAAAGTTCAATCGTGCATGGGCGCGTAACGGCCTCTAGTCCCTTGATTGCGGCAAGCAGCTCCATACGATTGTTGGTGGTATCGGGCTCGAAGCCACACAGTTCCTTTTGTGTTTTGCCGAACAACAACACAACCGCCCAGCCACCGGGGCCGGGGTTGCCGCTGCACGCCCCGTCGGTATAGATTTTTAATACCTGGTTTTCCATCGCCACCACCCCCTAGAAGTCCCGTTTCCGGAATACTCGTGACGCGGACACCGCACAGACGACAAGTAACACTAAAATAACCGGCCAGATTATTAAAGTGTATACAAGGTATGCCCGCAGAAAGAAGTCAAGCAGGAAAATGCAAACGCCCGCAAGTACGGTGACAATGCCGATTGCGAACTTGCTTTTCCATACAAGGCACAACAGTGCGGTCAATGCAACGATAAAAAACAACTTTGCAAATAATCCGCCCATGAAAATAAGGAAACAGGCAAAGGGCGACAATTCGACAACGCTTTTACCGAAAAAGACATATAACACGGTGGGGGCATGTATACCAAGCCCTATGGTAATCGCGGAAGTCACGAAAAACAATGCGCAAAACAGGGCAACGGCCATGAAAACAGCGGCCCAGCACGCAAATAGTTTGGACCATATAATGCCAATCCGCCATCGGGGAGAGGCAATTGCACCGATAACGGTCTTTTGCCGTATGTCGGTGCCGACACAAAAAATGGTAAGGACAATGGCCAAAATAACAAGTCCAAGCATGATGACCTCGAATGCGTTTACCACAAAATCTATCGCCGTGGTGCCCGTCGGCGGGTGCATGATGCCGAATGACCCGGGCGGATACGAGTAATCAAGATTGGCCTTGCCATTGTCAAGCAGATACTCGATACGTACTATTTCCGCTTTGCGTGTGTCGTTGTTCTTGTGCTCGAAACCCATATAGCTTTTGGTTTTGTGGTTTGCGTTTTGCGCAACGTACCGGTTCATTTGATGGACAACATAGGTATAGGCCATGCCGCAAAAATCCGCATAGTATACCGGATTTCCCCCCGACTGGGCGATTGTGCGTCGTTTGTCATCAAGGTCACCCCATGTGCCCGCCAAATTGTCCGCCTGGGTCTTTGTAAGGTGCATGGGTTGGGTGCGCTCGAGTATCTGGCGGAACTTTACCTTCTTGCGAATGTCGTTGCACTTGCCGCGTGCAAGGTTAAGGTGCTGTTCGTTGTCATATGTCAGGCTGAAATGCTCGTAAAGACCTTCGACCCCGTTAACAAATGTTTCGTAATCACTTTTTGTAATAAAAACTTTTGGTGTTATTGCCAAAGTATTCCGGTATACAATGTAAAAGTTCATAAACACAGGTTTTGCCACATTAAACGCCTGGAAAAGTTCTATGCCGCCGTTTCCGTATGCTTCGGCACGGTAAAAGTTATAATACGCGCCGTGGACATCACCTTTGACGTCGTCGGTCTGGCCGCCGAAGGCAATCCACGCAACAACAAGTTGGTCCTTTAGGTGCTGGACTTCATCGTATCCCGCAAATGTCCCGGGCAGGGAATTAAAGCGCTGTTCGGCGGTGTCCAGGGTGTTGTCGGTATCAAATCCTTGTTCCTTTGATGTCCCGGGCACGAAGTACGCAAGCAAAAACAACGGAAGCATGCAAAACAGCACGAAAAACAGCGGCGCGCGGCTTATAATACGGTTAAGTTCACGCCAAAACACTGCTGCCTCCGCGTTTGCGTGCCACCATGTTGTAGAAAACTTCCTGGATTGATTTGTTGACGCGCGTCATCCCAAGGACCTCGATTTCCTGGCGGCGCAATTCGTCATAAATTGCTTGGGCGTTATCCGGATGGGCATTTACTATTACATCTTCGCCGCAGATTGCGGTTTCATATCCAAGTGCGGTTTCAATCGACCGGGCGGTAAAGTTCGGAACCGCGGTGGTAACGCATATTTTTGTGTACGGTTCGACTTCGCGTGCCAGACTGTTATAACTTTTGATACATACAAGCGCACCCGAATCAATGAGAGCAATACGGTCGCAGATATCTTCCACTTCGGCCAAAGTTCGCGCGGTTAAAAGTATCGCCGTCCCCAATCCATCCGCCAAAGTTTTAAAAAGCACACGCATATGGTGCGCCTCTGAAGACGACAGGCCGGTAAACGGGTCGTCAAGAATCAAAATGCCGGGGCGGGTGACAAGTGCAACGGCAATTTTAAGGCGCGTCAATTGATTGGGGCCAAGTTTATCGACATATTCTTTTCGCATTGCCTTTAATCCGACAAGGTTCAGGGTATTAAGTACCTGGGCGTTGCTTACATGCTTTTTTTTAAGGCCTGCGTAATATTTAAGCGTCCCTTGTACCGTGTTGTCGGGATAAAGACATTGGTCTGAAATTACCATGCCTGTGTCGCGGCGGTCGTACCGGGCGTCGCCTTTTTTTGTAAGCACAATCCTCCCCATTAACTTGGTAAGCAGAGTTTTTCCGCTTGACGGCTCTCCGATAATGGCAAGAATTTCTCCTTGGTGGACGCCGAAAGATATTTCGTCAAGTACGGCGAAACCTTTTCGTTGCTTTGACAAATTAGTTACAATAATTTTTTCCACAGGACCCCTTTAGGTAAGGAAAAACGGGCGTTTTTTAAGTGCCAGTATCGCAAGACCTTCCAACAAAAATGCCGACCCAATCACACAGGGAACAATCCAATACACAAGAAAGTCACTTGCGGTTACCGCCGACAGACCCGTCATAAGGCAAATGCTTGTCGCCGCGACCGCTATACAGGCGGTAATTATGCTGCGGCGGGCGATGTCACTTCCGCGTGAGGCAACAATGCGCTTGTATTTTGGATAAGCAGAATAAAGAATTATGTTGAATAAAAGATACACGGCAAGACAAACCCAACCAACGGCAAGGAAAGAGCGCTCCTCGGGCGAGTACGCAGGCTTTAAAAATAACGTGGTACAAAGCAACCCCAAAGCAACAAGCGAGCACACCATCGCGGCGCACACAATGCGCAAACGGTTGTAAAGGACAAACTTGCCGCTTTTGCGGGTGCCTGCATGTTTTACAAAGGGGTGAACTGCAACCATGTATGACATATCCATCGCCATTTGGCGCGGCGGTTGCTTTGCGGGACGCTCTACCCTTTGCGGGGCAGGGTATTCTTGCAATGGATTAAGGGTAACGGGAATGCTTTGAGAGGCGATTCTTGTATCACCGCCTAACGGCACGGTAATATATTCTCCGCCGGTGCTTAGTACATATTCTTTAAGGGGTGAGATTTCTTGAATGGTGGAGGCGACTACTATGCGTTCTACCGGTGGGGTTGCTTCGGCAACTTCGTTGCCTCGCAATGACGCAACAACTACTTCGTTTGCAATGACGGCGTCGCTTGCAATGACTGCGTCCACTGTGGGAAGTTGTATTTCGACCTTGTCGAACACAATGGTGTCAATAACGGCTTTAGAGTTCTGCCAATCAAGTTTCTTGTCCGCCAAAAGGCCAAGACCAAGGTCGGTAAGGCGATAATAATGGCGGTCACCGCCAAGGGGACTGTTTTCAAAACGCATTGAGATAAGTTTCTTTTTGCGCAAGCGTTGAAGGGCACTGTACATTGTTTGGCGGTTAAGTTTATAGGTACCTTCGCTTGCCTTAAAAATAAAGTCGCAAATTTCAACGCCGTACATCTCGCCCGTTCCCAGGCACTTGAGAATTATCGTATCGACATTACCCCTGATTAAGTCGCTGTTCACGACAAAAGTATACCTTATTCCGCTTGTCAAAGTCAATCAAAATGTGATAATCATAAAACGGTGCTTAATCCCGCAAATATCTATCGCAGCCGCAGGCGCACGCTTGCGATTTATATTGACCCCGCGGGCCAATTGATTGTCAAGGCGCCAACGGGCATGTCCGACCGAAAGGTTTTCGATTTCGTCAAGGCAAAAGCGGCATGGATTGCCGCGCGTCAGGCACAGATACTTAAAAACTCGTTCATTAACCGAAGCGTGGCGTCGTATAATTCGTACTTTTTTCTTGGGCTGGAGGTTTTGCCCGTTATAAGCAACAATGTAAGGCAAATCACGCGGTCGGACGGGGCTCTTTTAATACCCGCAAAACTTGACCAGACGAAAATTCAGAAAAAAGTGGAAAAGTGGTTCAAGGACAATGCCAAGATAATAATAGCCGAGCGCGCGTCATATTTTTCCCAAGTCTTAAAGTTAAAGAGCAGTGCAGTTATGACCAACAACAACAAGACCCGGTGGGGCAGTTGTTCCAAAAGCGGGGTTATTGCGCTTAATTGGCGCGCAGTTATGCTGAAGCCCGAATTGTTGGATTATATTATCGTGCACGAGTTCTGTCATCTGTTGGAATTCAATCATACGACCAACTTTTGGGCGGTGGTGCAAACAATTTTACCCAACTGGAAAAGTCTTCGGGCGCACCTTAAACAAATGGGTTGGCTATTGCAATTGTTCCGCGAATAGTGTATACTGCGCTATGATAAATTTAGAGAAAAAAGAAGAAACAGCCCAAAAACGTAAACTTGTCGGCAGTATTGTAGACAGTGTAGTGGCGCACAAACGGGCACAAGCGTACGCCGAGATTGAATTACTGAAAAGAAGTGATGAACATCCGATTGCGCTTGGCCTTGCCGATGGTGTAGTAGTGTGGCACAGCAATGACGAAGGTGCAGCGGCAAAAGATTGTGAGTTTGGCAGGTGGTATTAGAAGTTTTTTGGGCGGAATTCCCGCCCATTCCTGATATCCTTATTTGTTCGCAAAAGACAACTTTTGCGAAGAGATGAGGGTGTGTTTACGCAATATGTGGTGTGTTACGGGAAATGCGTACACGATTATGCCAACATTGCGCGTGTCGGCGGAAATTGCTTGTACATCAATTTCATTGCGGATATAAACCGGTGCGCATCAGCCGGGTTCCAAAATTCGGCCGCGGTTCCGAACAACTGCCACACAAGATTCTGGCACACAAAGCCGTCAATGTTCGCGTGCATAAGATAATTCAAAACCTTCAGGAAAATTTCCTGCAAAATATCTTTTTCCAATTGCGGGCTTGGTCCGCTTGCACTCCCCCGGAATAACGTGTCCGGAACGTTGAACAGCAAACACTCGATAAAGTAGCCACGCACCATGGGCGCACCCGTTTCGCGCGAGTGTACCGCGGCAAGGCTTTTAAACAACCGGACAATGCGCCGGAAATTGCCCTCGCACATGATGTCCTTGGTTTGGCCGTTTTTGGCATGAAGTTTCGGAAACGTTGCGATGTCTGCGTGTTTGGTTGTGTCGTGCAGAATGACTCCTTTGAACAGTGCCCCGTTCACTTCTGTATACTCGAAAGAGATACATGGCGTAATTTCTACTGTGTGACGCAATTTTCCGAACTTTTCCATGATGATGCACTTATCATTTTGGTCACAATTCGGGGCGATAATTTCGAACAGTGTTTCAAACAACATTTCACGAAAAGCCTTTGGCGTGAACTCCAGCTCGTGTTGTACGTAATAATTGTCTGTTAAACGGTACGCATAGGGCTTTACCTTTAATTCCACACATATTTCAAGGTTGCTTGGAAAGAAAATATTGGTGTTGTTCGCATAACTGCCGTGAATGTAAATGTCCACGGTCTTTTCGGACACAACATTTTTGGTTTGTTTTGCCATTTTCTTGACAGCTTTCAAGATAAAATCCTTGGCAATGGCAAAGTCGCTGTCGACGCTTTGCACAACTGTAAGTTTGGACGCGTTGTTTAAAAGCTCGTGACTGTATGGCATGTGTCCCCTCCCCCAATTCGGTTGCCATATTTTAACAAGTATAGTAAAATAAGTCAATGGAAAAATACATCGAAGAGCGTAACCGAAAAACATTCGAATTGCTTGACCGGGCAAAGGCGGAACTTCCGCCATTTGCAAGCAGGTTTTTCCTTGGTCTGTCCCAGACCACGCAACCGCTTACCCGACTTGGCTATGCGTACGACCTGAAAGTCTTTTTTGATTTTTTATCTGTTGAAGTCGAAGAATTCGCCGGTAAAAAGCGCGTGGATTGGCGCGTCACGGATTTGGACACGGTCGAGGTACTGCATATCGAGTTATTCGTGGATTGGCTGTCAACTCGTCAGAATAACGAGCGCGCGCGGATGCGGAAATTGTCATGCCTGCGCAGTTTTTTCGCCTATTATTTTAAAAAAGGCGAAATTCAAAAGAACATTATGCCTAACATTGACCTGCCCAAACTGTACGAAAAATCCATTGTTCGGCTTGACCAAGGCGAAGTAAAAAAAATCATTGCCGAGGCATCCGACGGCGAGGGCCTTACGCCCGGACAAAAGCGATTCCATGGCAAGTTAAGCATGCGCGACACCGTAATCTTGACGTTTTTCCTGTCGACCGGCGTGCGGGTGTCCGAGTTGGTGGGACTTAATGTCGGGGACATAGATTTGAAAACCGCGAGCTTTAAAATCACACGAAAAGGCGGAAACGAAAGCGTTCTTTACATGAGTGACGAGTTGAGCGAGGTCATGGCGCAATACTTATGCAGCGACGAAGCAACCCCCTTACCCGACCGCGACTCTCCCCTTTTCGTTGGCATACGCGGCGAGAGGCTTGGTGTACGCGCGGTACAAAATCTTGTGAAAAAGTATGCGGGTGTCGCGTCACCTTTGAAAAAAATCTCTCCGCACAAGTTGCGCAGTACCTATGGCACCAATCTTTACCGCGCCACGGGCGATATTTACGTTGTTGCCGACGTGCTTGGGCATCGGGATGTCAATACGACAAAGAAGCACTATGCCGCGCTTAGTGACGATATAAGGAAACAGGCGGCAAAAAAAGTAAGTCTTTTTGACAATCCCAGTGACAGCGAAAACGCTTGATAACGCGTCGCCGTATGTGGTAGTATGAGCCTATGGCTGAAAACAAGTATAAAATCGAGTTCGAAAGCATCTATGCCGACAACATCAAACGTGAGGGCGCGGACAAAATGCTTGAATATATTCGTTCAACAGATTTTTTCGATGCACCCGCAAGCACCAAATTCCACAGCAACCACGCGGGCGGACTTTGCGAACACGTTGTAAAAGTCTGGCATCGGTTTGTAAAAATGCTGGAGGCCGAATATGGGCCGGAATATATGAAAAAACCGGAAAACCGTGAAAGCGCGGCGGTCATTGCCCTGCTTCACGATATTTGCAAGGTGAACTGTTATAAAACCGAGATGCGCAACGTCAAAGAAGGCAACGAATGGGTCAAAAAGCCGTACTATGCGTTTGATGACCCGCTTCCGTATGGGCACGGCGAAAAATCCGTGTATATGATTAGCGGATACTTGCGCCTTAGCCGCGAGGAGGCGATGTGCATAAACTGGCATATGGGGGCGTTTGATGCGCGCAACAGTGCCGGAAAGTACCCCGTGTCTGACGCGTTTTATATGTTCCCGATTGCCGCGATTTTTTATGCGGCGGATTTACTGACAACTTATCTTGACGAGAAGGTGACCCGATGAAAAAAATAGTATACTTTGCGGACGCGACGTGCGATTTGCCCGCAAGTTTTGTAAAACAGCACAATATCCAAACAATTGGTCTCCGATATTCAATCGGCGACCAGGAGGGCTGGTTCACCTCGGCGGACCAGGCGCAGTTGGACGAATTTTACGCCCGCATGCGTAAAGGCGATACCGCAAGCACAAGTCTTGTCCTTTATGACGATGCGGCACAGGCATTTGAACCATTTTTCAAGCAAGGGTGCGATATTATCCACTTCGGATTGTCAAGCGGCCTTGCCAAAACGTATGAAAATGCCCTTCACGCGGGGATTGATTTGGCGGCGAAATACGGATGCCGGTTCTTTGCGCCCGATACAAAATGCGTTTCCGCAATGGCGCTGATTGCCCTGCAAAAATGTTTCGAGATTCAATCACAATGCGGCAAAGACGACGATGCCTTTGCCAAAATTGAAACCGAATTGCCATTATTTTATCCAACAATCCAGGCATATTTTACCGTCGAGGATTTAAAATACCTTAAACGAAGCGGCAGATTAAGCGGTGCTGCAACATTTTTCGGAAGCTTGCTTAGTGTCAAACCCATCGTGACCACGGACAAAGACGGGAAACTTGCCACTCTTACCAAAAAAACGGGTCGATTGGCAAGTATGCAATTTATCGCAAACCAAACATCAAAACGCAATCCCGATTTTCCCGAAGTATTTATTATCCATGCGGACTGCCCCGCCGACGCCAAAGCACTTGAAAAAAAGGTGCACGAAGTCGACATCGGGGCGAAAACCGTTATTTTGAACATGGGATTTATCATCGGCACACACACCGGACCGGGGACTATTGGTCTTGGGTTTGTCGGGAGGTAATGACGGTAGTGCGGTCGCTGTACGGAAAGGTATGCACCTTTGCAAAGCCCAATTCCGCAACCAGTTTACGTGTTTGGGCCAAATCGACGGGTGTTTCGGTGGGAAACCCCACGATGACATCAGTGGAAACCACCGCATCCGGAAAGTACGCGCGGACAAGCGTGATGGCGGCACGGTAATCCCTGGCGGTGTACTTGCGGTTCATGTCGCGCAGCACCGTGTCACTTCCGCTTTGCAACGGCACGTGGAACTTGGGGATAAAATTATGGCATCTGGCAAGTGCCTGCATAAAATCGGGGGTGATGGTGCGCACCTCGATACTTGATAACTCAAACGCCAATCCGCAAGCGTTGACCGCGACGCACAAAGCGCCAAGGTCGGGAAAACTTGACAGGTCAATGCCGGTAAGGACAACGGGTTTGTTTGCGGCGCGGACTTCATTGACGATGTCGGGGAGCGGGCGGCTTTTGCTTCTGCCCCGCAGGTACGGCACAACGCAATACGTGCAAAAGTTATCGCATCCGTCCTGTACCTTGATGAATGCGCGTTTGCGGGGTTGAAGGGCGTGGCACGTGACAGACTTGTTAAGTGTTCTGTCACCCGCACAGCCGCAGACCACCACTTGGGCGGTCGGGTTGGCACGGTTAATGCGTGATACCTGATAGCGTGACTTTTTCTCTGCGAAACCGGTCACTGCGCAGGTGTTTACGATGTACAAATCGGCGTCGGGGGTGAATTTAAGCACAACGTCGTGGCCATCCGCCTTGTATTGGGCCGCGATTTGGTTGCTTTCGTATTGGTTGACTTTGCAACCAAGGGTGACAATACAGACCTTCACATCTCACCCATTTTGCCAAGGATTATGGCGGACGCGGCAATCGCGGCGGTCTCGGCGCGCAGGATACGCCGCCCCATGGACACAGGTTGGACGTTTGGCATGTCGCGGAGGACAGTTCTCTCGGTATCTGTGAACCCGCCTTCCGGCCCGAGGATAAGCGCCGCCCCAAGGCTTTTGGGATGTTCGGGCGGTATGGTTATCATGCCAAGGCGTTTACCTTGTTCTTTTTCGTCCAAAAAGATTGCTGTGTCGTATTGTGTCTGCATGCTTTCCGCGATTTTTTCAATTCCGAATAAAGTTTTATAGATATGAATTGGGGTGCTTCGCCCGCATTGCTTGCAACTTTGTTGGGCAACAAGTTTCAACTTTTCGGCGTTCACCGTGTCAAGTGACAAGTTGCAGTTTCGTGCGGCGTAAAGTTGTAACTCGGCCACGCCAAGTTCGTTAAGTTTCTGGACGACAAGGGTCAGATTGTCGAATTTAATCACGGGCATGTACACGGTCAAGTTATAATTAAGGTCGGGGTTGGCGCGGTTGGGCGTGGACTTTACAAATCTCATCTGGGTTGCGCTGCGGGTGATTTCGACCGCCTTGTACTCGTAATCGTTGTCGTCGCCGTTGCAGACCGTTACATGCTCCCCCGCCCGGGTGCGAAGTACATTCGCAAGGTGGTTGTGCTCGGGCCCCGATAATACAAAATCTTTGCCAAGGGCTTGGGTTACGAAGAAACGTTTCACAGTTTATTGTAACAGAAAGTATTGAATTCGGCAAGAATTTGATGTATAATACGCGCAATGGAACATGCCGAGTTTATAGCAATACTGGATGAACGCTGCCGCGCGGCGGAGGCCAAAACACAGCGTCTTTTGGAACAAGCATGTGGGGCAATACAAGCACAAATTGACGCCCGGCGGGAAGAGTTTAACAATAAGGTCAGAGAGAACCCAGTGAAGAAGTTGAAAGAATGCGAACTTTATATGCAAGAATTTTTAACAGGCCTTCGCGAGAGTTCGTGCGAGGAAAACATTAAAAAATGTGAAAGAGCTTTGCAAAATATTCTACGTACAATGCAACATGTTCAACAAACGGACTACAGCGCTATGGCACATCGTATGGGTTTAGAGTATTTCAGAAACGAAGCGTTAAAGGCCGACATGGCTTTGGGAATTAAAATCGACCAAGACTATGAAAATATTAACTATCGTTTCAAGCCTACCGCGTATCTTTCAAATGTCAGTGAACTTAAACACATAACTGAAGCGGAAAGATGCGGACTTCTTATGGACAAAAGCAATGGCGGCGAGTTTTTGCCGGGCGCGCACAAGGAGATTTATAAAGTTTTACAGGAATGTCTTGAAGGACACAGCGACAAGGCCGGCAAAAAACTGCGGTTCGAGGGCGGTCAAGTGATACAATTTTCCGACCATAACTACCGTGCGTTTGATGCCTGGGGCGAGAGTTCGCGCGAGGAGAAAATTGAACTTGGGATGCCCGATTTTGAAAGTTTCGCAATCAAAGTAATGAATGCGGGAAAAATCGGCAGTGTTTCCAACATAAAAGTCCGCGGTATCGCAACGTCCGATACGATGCCGCTTAGACGATTTCGTCCGTGGCTACTTGACCGATATGTTATCGCGCCTGTCCGGGGTTATCAGTTCGAGAAAAAGGGCAAACTTTTTTTGCCGCGGGTACAATCCAATGCCGACAAGCAAAGCGAGGAAATGGTTAAGTTGGATTTGCGGGACGAACTTGGAAAGGACACGGACTTTTACATTTAAAACCGGGTACTATCTTACACAAGGTGCGTCCAGAGGGCTTTGCCCCCTTATAGATTTGTCGCGTTGCGACCCGCAAGACTTGTTTTAAGATAGTACCCAGTTTTCAGTATCGGCTTTCTTTTCTCATGCGCTTGCGGGCGGCGTCGGATTTTTTCTTTCGGGCTACGCTTGGCTTGGTGTATTCGACTTTGCGGCGGATGTCACCGACGATGCCGTCTTTTTGACATTTACGCTTGAAACGCTTGAGTGCGCTTTCAAGACTTTCGTTGTCGCCTACGATGACTTGGGTTGTCATTTTATCACCTCGCTTTTATTTTGGTATTTGCCTAATATACTCGCACTTGACAAAATTGTCAAGTTATTATATAATGCCCGCGGAGGTTAAAAAAATGATAACAGTCAATTCAATCGCAGAATACGAAGCAAAGCGCGAGAAACTTTTTGCCCGGTTTCACTCAATTTTGAGCATGGAAAAAGAGGCCGGTATTGCGCGGGGTGGCTATATTCCGGCTTCGCAAAAGGGGGAAGAGGCTTACCAGCAGATTGGAGAGTTGGATAGGTTTGTTCTTTGGGAGAATACCCGAATGCCAATCGAGGAGTACGCCGAGGCAAGTCGTATATTGCTTCCCGATTCGTATATTTACGTTCCCGGCGAGACCGCGCGTAAAGAGTTGAGTGCCGGTGGTATTCCCGTTGGGCCGCAATTGCGCCTTGATGGTGAATTTGTAAGTTTCACCCCAACCGTAAAAGGGGGTTACACCTTTGGATATAGCGCAATGGATATCGAGGAAGATGCCCGCACCAAGGTTATTACTACTGGACATCGCAGGAAGTTTTTAGGGCAAGACATGGAAGATTTTGAAAAGGGTAGCCCTTTGTATTATTTGAGCAGTACTTCGGTGTCGCTTTTGTTCAAAGAAAACCCCGAGTGGGCCGCTGGGCTTTTTACGGCAAAAGAAAGAAAGCCAATGTCGGCTTTTCCGGAAATAGGCGATATTATCCAGGCAGAATTTCCAAGAATCGAGCAAAGTCTTGGCAATTTACGGCGATTGCACCGATGCACCGTTGCGATTGTCGATGCGCGGTTAAAAAATGCAAGCGAAAACGGGCACGTTACCGATACATGGATGGAGAATTTGTAGAAACCCCCGCCCTTGCGGGCACGCCCTTTACAAAGGGGGAAGTTTCTTTTCGTACATTACGCGTGCCGCGCCGTCCGATAAATACACTGTGCCAACATTTTTGAATCCAAGTTTTTCCGCCAAGCCGCACATTGGCCGGTTGTCGATGTGCGTGTAAAGGCGCAAGGATTTGACGCCGTCTTGAGCGCAAAACATTTGGAAAGCATTTACCATTCGGGTTGCGACACCGTGGCGTTTTGCGCGTCCGCAGGTTACAATGCGTCTTATTGTGCCGTATTTTTTTTCCGTCGCAAGCCATTTGCCCTTGAATCCGTCATAGACGGGGTCGGTTTCAAAGTCCAAAACGGCGTACCCCACCACCCCGTCATCATCGCGCACGACATAGCAATTGCCGTTTACAATATCGTTTTCGATGTCTTTGCGGCCAGGGTGGCTTGCACCGCCTTGCCATTGGTCAATGCCCATTTGACGCATCACCTCGCGCGCGTCATCAATCATTTGTACAATACAGGGTATGTCGCCCGTATTGGGCTTTGCAAGCATCATTTCGCGTACTCTGTTGCTCGGGTTTCCCTTACAACGTTGACTTTGACTTGACCGGGGTATTGCAGTTTTGATTCGATTTCTTTGGCGATTTCTTTTGCAAGGAAAATTGCTTTTTCGTCGCTTATTTCAGACGGTTTTACTATGACGCGGATTTCGCGGCCGGCGGAAATTGCATAAGATTTTTCCACCCCGGGGCGTGCGTCCGCAATTTCTTCAAGGTCGCGCAAACGCTTGACATAGTTTTCAAGGTTTTCGCGGCGTGCGCCCGGACGTGCGCTTGAAATGGCGTCGGCGACCTGGACGATGATTGATTCGACGCTTTTATACGGGACGTCGCCGTGGTGCGCCTCGATACAGTGAATTACTTCCGCGCTTTCCTTGCACTTTTTCGCCAAATCAACGCCGATAGAAACGTGTGTGCCGTCGGTATCGTGGTCGGTTGCCTTTCCAAGGTCATGCAGCAACCCGCCGCGTTTACAAATTGCTTCGTTTGCGCCCAATTCAACCGCCAGCAATCCGGCGATAAGGCAGACTTCTTTAGAGTGGTTAAGCACGTTTTGCCCGTAACTTGTACGGTATTTAAGGCGGCCAAGGGTTTTGATAAGTTCAGGGTGAAGGCCGTGAACCTTGCAGTCATAGGCGGCCTGGTCGCCCGTTTCCTTGATTGTGACATCAAGGTCTTTTTTGGTGCGTTCCACAACTTCTTCGATGCGTCCGGGATGTATGCGGCCGTCCTGGACAAGTTTTTCAATTGAAAGACGCGCGATTTCACGGCGGTATGGGTCGAAACTTGATACCGTTATGCTTTCCGGGGTGTCGTCGATAATAAGGTCTACCCCGGTTGCGGCCTCGATTGCGCGAATGTTTCGGCCTTCGCGCCCGATAAGGCGGCCTTTTAACTCGTCACTTGGTATGGAAATTGTTGAAACGGTGATTTCGCTTGCGTGGTCGGCGGCACAGCGTTGAACCGCGGCGGTAATTACCTCGCGCGCGCGTTTTTCCGCCTCCTCTTGGGCATCAAGTTCGATGCGTTTGACGGTGTCCGCTGCCTCGACCTTTGCATCATCAAGCATGCTTTCGATAAGTTCTTTTTTTGCCTGGACCTTTGTAAGACCGGTGATTTTTTCCAACTTGTCAACGGCTTCCTGCATTTTGGTTTTTGCGTCGGTAAGGTTTTTCTCGGTTTGCTTTTTTGTGTTTTCGATTGATGCGCGTGTTGATTCAACTGACAATTCGCGGTTGGTAAGGGTTTCTTCGCGCTTGCCGATTTGTTCCTCGCGCTGTTGCACCCTGCTTTCAAGGCGTTGCATCTCGGCGCGGCGTTCCCTTAATTCGACTTCCAACTGGTTTTTTTGTTTGTGGCTTTCTTCTTTGACTTCAAGTAATGCTTCTTTTTTCAGCGTTGCGGCCTCGGCAAGGGCTTTTTCGATGATTTTGCTTGCCGATTGTTTGCTTTTGTCTTGGGCGCGGCGTTCCATGAATACTTTGAAAAAGTATCCCGCGACAATACCCAAAACTAGCATCAACAATGCCAGTACTACGGCTAGTCCTACGTTCATTTCGGTTCTCCTTTAAAAATATGTCTATATGTATTTCAAAAGCGTGAGGCGCGAAAGACGCGCCAAAAATACACATCTTGATTATATACATTTTTGCGACGTCCGTCAAGGAAATTTTAGATAAAACCCCGCTTAAAAAAGGGGGAACACATCGCCGTGGGTCGGGCAAATGACATTTTTGGGCAATTCGGGCGGTGTCCAGTCCCGGCGGTGCACGCAATAAAAGGTCTTGTCGGGGTATTTGTTCCCAAGTTCAATGATTTGAGTAAGTGTAGCGTGACGGTCAGAGCCTTTTGGGCCGATACCGGCACAGTCAAGTATCCAAGTCCCCGCATTTTTGATATTGTCACGCAATGCCGGGCAAAGATTACTGTCGCCCGAGCAGCCGATTACATTGCTGCCCATGGTAATAAGGTAGCCGTTGCCTTTGCTTTGGCCGTGTTCGATTGCAAATGTTTTAATTTTGTTGCTGTTCCACGTGTGTTCTTCCCCGTTGTCGTCAAGTTCGATTACAGGGACGGCCTTGAAATATTTTTTAAGTCTTACTACGATTTCGCTTGGTTGACTTCCGTCTTTTGGGTCATCATCATTTGATACTTGGCAATCAGTATACCGTGTTATCACATCGCGCGTACCCTTTGGCCCAATTATTGTGAGAGGCACCATGATTTGGTTTATATAGCAATGCTCCTGGTGTCTTGACAGAAAGTAAATTATATCAGCAATATGGTCAGGGTGAAAATGCGAAATTACGATGGTATCAATGTCGTGTACATCAAAGCCGTTAATGCGAAGCAGCGTCATCACGCCTTGACCCACGTCAAACAAAATTGTGTGGTTGGGACCGGATAAAACGAAACTTGTGCAAAAAGAATGAAGAGTGGCCGCGTCACCCGTACCAAGGAAGGTGATTGCAGATGTGGGCTTAGTCATTTGCCGGGGCCGCCTTTGCGCTGTCTTTTTCCATTGACTTGCGAACTTTGTTTAATATTTCTTCTTTGATTTTCGGATTGGTTTCAAGATATTCCCGTACTTTTTCCTTGCCCTGTCCAATCTTTTCATCGTTGTACGAGAACCACGAACCCGACTTGACAATAATGTTATTCTCAAGTGCAAGGTCCATGATGCAGCCTTCGTTGGAGATACCTTTGCCGAAAATGATTTCAAACTCTGCAATTTTGAACGGAGGGGCAAGTTTATTTTTTACCACTTTTACTTTTGTGCGGTTGCCCACGAAATCATCACCGTCTTTTACCCCGCCGATGCGCCGGACGTCAAGGCGCACAGTGGCATAGAACTTTAATGCCTTTCCGCCGGGGGTGGTTTCGGGGCTTTGACCGGGCATCATAATACCGATTTTGTCGCGCAACTGGTTGATGAATATCAATGCGGTTTCGCTTTTGTTTACCAATGGGGTAAGTTTTCGCAGAGCCTGGGACATAAGGCGTGCCTGTAACCCGATGAACGCGTCACCGATGTCGCCGTCGATTTCCGCGCGCGGGGTAAGGGCGGCGACACTGTCCACAACCACGAGGTCTATGCACCCTGCGTGGACAAGTTTTTCAACGATGTCAAGGGCCTGTTCCCCGCTGTCCGGTTGTGACAGAATAAGTTCCTTTACGTTTACGCCAAGTTTTTCCGCGTATGTCGGGTCAAGGGCGTGTTCGGCGTCTATGAAAGCACATGTCAGTCCCAATTTTTGGGCCTCTGCCACCACGTGAAGTGCCACCGTCGTCTTGCCGGAACTTTCGGGGCCATATATTTCGGTTATGCGTCCGCGTGGGATACCGCCCGTGCCAAGTGCATAATCAAGCGTAAGACACCCCGACGAGATGACCTTTATGTTGCGCACAATCGGGCCGTCGCCCATTTTCATAATTGCGCCTTTGCCGTATGCCTTTTCGATGCTTAGAAGTGCGGCGGCAAGTGCTTTACTTCTCTCCGTTGTCTTTTGTTCCGTTGCCATTTTCTTTGTTCTCCTCTTTTGTTGCATTTTTTTCTTTCAACGATTTCATATAGTTACGAACATAATCCGTGCCCGACCATACCGTTAGGACTGTTGCCGCAACCATTATAAACAGGCACAAGTAAGTAAATATATCAAGCCATGGCGCACCGGTAATGAATGCGGTGGCGGGATTCAGGTTAAAAGCGAACAGCATATACAGTGCTATTGCCACAAGCTGCATGGTGGTTTTGATTTTGCCAAGGCTGCTTGCGGCGATGACGATGTCTTGTTTGGCGGCGATAAAGCGGAGGCTGTCGGTTATTGTGTCGCGGGAGAAAATTACGAATATTGAAACAACGGCAAACCAGTACGGGAACGCGATTTCGTTGAACAAAACTATGTCGGACAGTATTAACAGAAAACCAAGGTTGGTAAGCATCTTGTCGGCCGCGGGGTCAAGGAACTTTCCAAGGTCGGTGACCATGTTGTACTTGCGGGCGATGAAACCGTCTACCCAGTCGGTGCCGGCGGCGATGATGAACAGTATGAGGGCGATTAACTTGCCCCAGTTTTCAAAGAAAACAACATCGAAGCAAAAACCGCTTATATAGAAAAATAGAATAAGCGGCAAAAGTGCAATACGCGCAAGGGTGATTTTGGTGGGTAGATTGAGTTTCCGAAGTAGTTTAAACATATGTCGAGTATATCACGTTGCCCGCCCTTGTCAAAGGGTTATTTTTTGTATAAATTTCATTAAGTCATCAATCACTTTATCCCTGTCGAACGATGTATCAAAGTATGGGCAGTTCAATTTTTCGCACACTTTTTTAATTTCATGGCTGAAAGTCACTCCGTCTTCACATGCTTTTCTTTTTTCTTCCATTGTCTTATTAATAGTCCAATCTTCTTGCGTTTCATATTCTAAAAGTTGTTCCAGTTTCTGCTTTGGTGTTATTTTGCAAAAGCCAAGACCGATTAAAAAATGCTTATCTCTGTCAATGGTTTGCAAAAAGTCTTCAAACAAAATACCTTCCATTATTCCATATTTTCCTCTTTGGTTGTAATCCAAGAAACGTTCAAGTTGCCAGTTTAGCATAGGCTCAATTTTTCTCATTACAGGTTTAATGTCGGGCTGCTTTTCATCTGGATACATTGCATAGTATAAGCATCGCATATAGTCAACGGAAGCATTTTCAAAACCGAGTTGCTCTTGCAATCGCTTTGCAAGAGTAGTTTTGCCACTGCGCGCAGGACCGAACAAAATTATATTTCTCATTTTAAAGCGTTTCCTTTACGGTTATCGTGGCGACAAGGGGTACGTCGAGGGTTGCGGCGGCCTCCATGCAGTCTTTTACAAGGGTGGACATTGTTTCGGCCTCGTCCGCGGGACAATCGAATACAAGTTCGTCGTGGATTTGGGTGAACATTACTGATTTCAGGTTGGCGGCGGTCATCTTTTCGTCAATGGCAAGCATCGCGCGCTTTATTATGTCGGCGGCGGCGCCTTGCATTGGCATATTCATCGCCGCGCGCGTGGCGAAACCGACCATGTGTTGGTTTTTGCTTGCAAGTTCGGGCAGATAACGCCTTCGCCCGAACATGGTTTCAATATATCCGTGCGAAATTGCAAAGTCGCGGCATTCGTCCAAAAAGGTTTTTACCCGTTCAAAGCGCGCAAAGTAGTCTCCGATAAAGCGGGAGGCATCGCCTACCGAACAACCGAGGGTTTCCGCAAGACCGAAAGCCGTTTGGCCGTACGTGATGCCAAAGTTGACCGCTTTTGCGGTGCGGCGGTCAACGCCCAGTGCGGTGGCGGTTTCCTCGTGAATGTCGCGCCCGTTTTTAAACGCGTTTTGCATTGTAGGGTCGCCCGAGAGGTGCGCCAGAATTCGTAACTCGATTTGTGAATAGTCCGCGGTTAAAATTTTGCCGTCCAAAAAGCGGCTTATGAACAGCGAGCGGATTTCGCCGCCGCTGTCGCTCGCATTTTGCTCTCTGCGTGGAATATTTTGCAGGTTGGGCTCGATGCTTGAAAGGCGTCCCGTTATGGTATTGGATTGGAAAGTTGAATGGACAAAGCCGTCGGTGTCCACCAGGTTTTTGATGCCTTGGACATAGGTTGAGTACAGTTTGTAGACTTTGCGATAGCGCAAAATCTCGGGTACGATGGGGTGCATTTTTTCAATTTTGTGGAGGACGGCTTCGTTGGTGGAAAGTCCGGTTTTTGTTTTTTGCGTGGTCTCGATGCCAAATTTTTTGTACAAAATGCCGCCAAGCTGCTGGGGACTGTTGATGTTAAACTTCTCGCCCGCAAGCGTGAAAATGCGCACCGAAATGGCATTGATATCCGCAACATACTTGTCGGACAGTTGCTGTAACGTCACCAAATCGATTTTGGCACCGTTATTGTGCATCTTTACAAGAATATGGTCAAGGTCGGCATCAATTTGTGGTGCTTGCGTGGCGGGTTGTGCGGGGGTGTCAAGGAAGGAGAGTTGGGTAGGCTTTGGCGTCAACGAGTTTTGCCGTGGGGTTGCTTCGTCGCTAGTCGGCTGCTTGCCGACAACTCGCTCCTCGCAATGACCGGCAACGCTCCACAGGTTTTTGCGGTTGCATAGGGAGTGAAAATTGCGCGTGCGGAAGGCACTGAAAACGTCCTTTGACATTGGCAATGTAAAGCGATATGTTTCGGGAGCGTATTCAACGGGCACGTTGCAATCAATGGCCGCGAGGGTTTTGCTTAACAAAACCATGTCTTTTTGGTCCAGTAATTTTGGGTTTTCGGTGGTTTTGTACAGTTCCTCGATGCTGCCATACTCGCGGATTAGGGTGAGGGCGGTCTTTTCGCCGACGCCCGCCGCGCCCGGGATATTGTCGGACTTGTCACCCATTAGTGCTTTTAAATCTATCAGTGCAGAGGGTGCGAAACCATATTCGCGCCGGATGCGGTCGGTGGTCCAGATGTCGATGTTTGTGACGCCCGTTTTTGTAAGGTGCAGTTCCACACAGGGGCCGACAAGTTGCAGACAGTCACGGTCGGCGGACAGGATTGCGGTGCTGCACTGCCCCGCTTCGGCCGTCTTTTTGGCGATTGTGCCGATGACGTCGTCGGCCTCGTAACCTTCACACTCCAGCATAGCAATTTTCATTGTTGCAAGGACGGTTTTTAAATCGGCAAACTGGGCCGCAAGGTCATCGGGCATGCCTTTGCGGTGCGCCTTGTATCCCTCAAAAAGTTTGTGGCGAAATGTCTTTGCGCGCACGTCAAAGGCTATGGCGACGTGGGTTGAACGGGTGTCCTGGATGGCGCGCAGCAGCATATTCAAAAAGCCATACGTCGCCCCGTTTGTTAAACTGGTGGCGTAGTAGGCCCTGTTAATCAAAGAGTTGCCATCGACAAGAAGCAGTTTATCCACGCCATAGTATACATCAGATACTGCGGCGGCGCAATCGCAAAAGCATCGCGCTTGCCATACCTACAATAATGGCGAACAGACATTCAAACAAAAAGCCGTCGGTAATGGAAAAGTTCGGCGTAATTATGCTGAACAACAAGAACGCGAGCCCCGTATACACAAGACCCAGTATGCCTCCGTGCAGCCATGCGCGCCGCCCGACATTCCTTGCGACCGCCATTACTCCGACAAAAATTGCAAGTGCCTTTATTACCTGGACTATTGGCTTTATTACCGGGGATGGCATGCCAACAAATTGAACAAGCAACGCGAAGATAAGTACTGATGTAAATGTGAGTGTCAGGGCGTAAAGGGCGCCGCGAATGTGGGCGCGGACTGGACCGCCTTTGCCGGATTTAAGTGAAAACTTCATGCCAATAGATATTAAAAAAGCGGTTGTATTAGACCGCTTTTTGTATACTTAATTTTGTTCTGCCGCTTGTTGTGGTTGTGAATATTACCGTTCCGTCCACAAGAGCAAATAATGTATGGTCGCGCCCGATGCCTACGCCGTCACCGGCAAGGATTTTGGTGCCGCGTTGGCGCACGATGATAGAGCCCGCCGTTACGTTCTGGCCGCCGGCACATTTTGTGCCAAGTCGTTTTGATTGTGAATCTCTTCCGTTTTTTGAACTGCCTCCGCCTTTTTTCGTTGCCATTATTTAATCTCCTCTATGCGTAGTAATGTATATGGTTGTCTGTGACCCATTCTGCGGCGGACGTTTTTCTTTGGTTTGTATTTAAAGATGTTAAGTTTTTCGCCGCGGCCATGTTCGATAACCTTTGCAGTAACCTTTTTCCCGCCCAAAATATCGTCAAATTTTAATGTCGCGCCGACGGCGGCATCAAGCAATTCGACTTGCAATTCCGTTCCTTTTTCAACGCGGTATTGTTTGCCGCCCGATTGAATTACTGCGTATATCATTTGGTAAAAATACACTATTGAACAAAGAATGTCAAGCACTTTTTCACCCTAGGCAAGTTCCTCGTCTTTTTTGAATTGTTCTTTGAACCGTTCAAGGACGCGCTGTTCTATGCGGCTTACCTGGACCTGGGAAATTGCAAGTCGTTTGGCGACTTCGCTTTGCGTTGCGTTTCGGAAATAGCGCAAAAGAATGATTTTCTTTTCGCGGTCGTCAAGGGTTTGCAGCATGTTGCGAAGCACAATGCTGTCCACAAGGCCCGAGTGGTCCTCGCCCACGATTTTTTCACCGATTGCAAGGCCGTCACTGTCGGGCTTTTCAAAAAGGTTTAACGGAAGGTGGCTTGCCTCCATTGCATAGATTACCTCTTCCCTTGTGACGCAAAAGTGCACCGCCAAGTCGTCGATGGACGGCGCCTTTTCGTCGTTTTGGTGCAAGGCAAGGTACTTTTTAATCTTGACAAAAAGACCCTTGACACTCCGGCTTACCTTTATTTGGCCGTCGTCGCGCAGGAACCGCTTGATTTCGCCTGCTATCAACGGCACCGCATAGGTGGTGAACTTTACCCCATAGGCGGGGTTGAATTTATTGTGCGCTTTTACAAGTCCAAGGCACCCAAGTTGGTATAAATCGTCGTAATCAACACCTTTGCCGATGTATCGTTTGACAATACTCTTTACAAGAGGCGAATATCTCTCTAATTGCAACTCCTCCATTTTCCATGTCACCCAAATACCTTTTCCATCTCGACAATGGTTCCGCAATCCGTCCCGTTAAGCACCCGAAGTGTATCCATAAACGATTGCATTACGGTAAAGCCCATTCCGCTTCGTTCCTGGTCGGGGCGCGTGGTAAAAAACGGTTCCAACGCCTTTTCAATGTTCGCGATACCTATGCCGAAATCGGTAATTGTCAAAGAGATACCGCGCGATTTGCCATCCTGCCAAAGGGTACATTCGACAAGCACTTTTTGCGTCTCTGCGTGCACTACGCAGTTTGTTACTGCCTCGCTTACCGCCGTTTTAAGGTCATTGATTTCCTCAAGCGTCGGGTCAAGTTGCGCCGCAAAGGCCGCCACCGCCGTCCGGGCGAAACTTTCGTTTTGACTGCGGGCATCAAGTTCCAGTTTCATCGTGTTTAAAATTGTTTTCATGTTTACTTCCTTTTAACTGATTTTCGGCATTATGCTGTACAGGCCGGTCATTTTGAAAATGCGCTCTGCCTGGGTGCTTGGGTTGCTTATAAATATCGGTACGTTGCGGTCCTTCATTTTTTTGTATCGTCCGATAAGGACACCGATACCTGTGCTGTCCATAAAACGAAGATTAGCCAAGTCAATAACGATTTGAGCGGCCTTGATTTGCGACATGGCATTGTCAAGATTGATGCGAGTGTACTCGGCGGTGTGTTCGTCAAGTTCGCCGTCAAGTGATATGTACAAGATATTTTTGTGGATGCGGTTTTTGACTTGCATTTGCCCCTCCCCTGCTTTTCACTCTATAGAAAAGCACGGTCAGAGTATTGACAGGTTTTAATGGATTTAACCGAATGTTGTCGTTTTTACTGTATCAGACACCTGAGAATTTGCACGGCATTGACCGCCGCACCTTTTCGCACGTTGTCACTTACGGTAAACAGGTTTATTGTGTTCGGTTGGCTTTCGTCCATGCGCACCCTGCCGGCATAGACATCGTTTTTACCGTCCGCAAGCAAGGGCATCGGCAATCCATCATCCATAAATATCACGCCCGGAGCCGTGCGCAGCAGTTCCTTTACTTTTTCGATATCTACAGAATTGTTGAATTCGGCATTGATAGAAATCGAGTGACAATTCGCCAACGGCACACGGACACAGGTTGCGGTTACGGCAATGTCGGGGCGGCCAAGTATTTTTTTTGTTTCGAATATCATTTTTTCTTCTTCGCCTGCGATATACGGTATAAGATTGTTTTCAATCGGGTGCGCAAAAATCGGGTTTACGCCTGCGCCGGAGATTGCCTGGTATGTCGAGTATACGATTCGCCGTATTCCAAACGCATCGTCAAGCGGTTTAAGGGCAACAAGCGCCCCGATGGTGGAGCAATTCGGGTTGGCGACCACCAGACCATTGCTGCCGCCGCTGCTACTTGTATTTTGCACCAGAAAAGGCTTTGCATTTTTCTTTTGCAAAATACTCGCAGCAGCAGTAACAAGGGTATCGGGGTTGCACTCGGGGATTACAAGGGGTACCGTCGGGTCGGTGCGGTATGCGCTTGAATTGTCGATTACCGTACAGCCCAGGTTGGCAAAAAACGGAACCCACTTTCGCGCGATGTCGGCCTCGACGGCAAAAAGCGCGTAATTCGGCCGGAACCGACGGACGGCGGTGTGGGTAAGGTTGCGCGAGTTATAATATTCATATTTGCCGGGGATGCCTTCTTCCTGCAATACCTGGATTATTGTGCGTCCGACAAGTCCGGTGGCTCCAACGATTGCAATTCTGTTCATACCTATAGTATAGTGTTGTGTATGGCGGCTGTGTGCAACCCATTAAGCATTATCACGGGCGAAATGTGCCCGTATTACAGGTTGTGTAAAAAACACTGTGTTCTTGCACGTGAAAGAGGACGTGAGGCCAACCATGCCCTGCCGCCACTTGGTCCAAGTCTTGAAAACAAGGTGATTTTGGTAATCGGCGGCGGGCCGGCGGGGCTTGCGGCGGCGTGGGCGCTTAACAAGCGGGACGCACGTGTTACACTTGTCGAGCAGTCGTCAAAACTTGGGGGGTGTTTGAATCTTATTCCCCATGTGCGCCTTGATAAAAAACATGTTGAGTCTGTTGCTGAACAGTTTCGGGCAAATGTGTACGTACAGACGGATATGCCCATTGACCATGGTCAAATAGAGGAACTTGCAAGTCATTACGACCATGTCATTATCGCGACTGGGGCACACAAGCCGCGGAAACTTGGAATTGACGGCGAGGCTCGTGCGTTTTATGCGCTTGATTACTTGCAACGCGGGCAACCCGCTGACCATGAAGTAATCATTATCGGCGGCGGCAATGTTGCAATGGATTGTGCCTTGCATGCAATTGAATTGGGCGGCAATGCCACAGTGTGTTATCGAAAATCAGAAACAGATATGAAAGCCGAGCCCGCCGAAGTGGAATACGCAAAAAAAAGCGGTGTCCGGTTTCAGTTCAATATGGTTCCAAAAGAAATTACCTCTGCGGCGGCGGTTTTTTTGCATGACGGCAAGGAAATAACAATCCCCTGCGGCCAAATAGTCATAGCGGCGGGACAATTACCCGATTTGCCGCCCGATTTGCCGGGGTATAAAAACGTGCACGTTATCGGAGACGCAGATACGGGGCCGGCAAGCATACTCCAGGCGGTTACCAACGCAAAGCAACTGGCATATACCATTATGTGATTCGTGTTGCGATAATCGGCATGGGTAACCTTGGCAAGGCATGTGCCAAAGTTATCCGTGAACGACCGGATTTTAAACTTGTGGGTACCTTTGAGCGCAACACAAGCACGGATATTTACAAGTTAAAAGGCGCCGTCGACGTTGTACTTGTTTGCGTGGGAAGTCAAGCGGATGCGCCGGCACTTGTACCCGGGCTTGCCAAAGATTTCAGTACCGTCGACAGTTACGATAATCACAAGGACATGGCAAGGTACATCGCGGTCATTGCGGGTTGTCGGCAAGCAGCCGACTGGAGCAAAGCGACGAAGCAATCCCAAGGACACGTGAACATTTGCGGTGTTGGGTGGGACCCGGGGTTGTTTTCGTTGCTGCGGATATATTTGACGGCATTTTTTGACTGTGAACCAAAAACTTTTTGGGGGCCGGGCGTGTCGCTTGGGCACACCAATGCGGTAAAGCAAATCCCGGGCGTGCGCGATGCGGTACAGTTCACAGTACCGATTGTGCGCGAAAACCGTCACCGGAGGGTGGTTCATGTGGTTGCCGACCCGTGCGACCACGCCCGCATTGAACACAAAATAAAGACAATGCCGGATTACTTTGCACCATACGAAACAGAGGTGCGGTTTGTCCCCCGCATAAAAAAATCCGCACGTCATGGCGGATTTGTCATTGCCAAAGATGCCCATTCATCCGCGCAATTCCGGCTTCGGCTGCGTGACAATTCACGGTTTACAGCGGCTGTGATGGTTTCTTATGCGGCGGCAAATTACAGACTTCAAAAAGCGGGAAAGCCGGGTGTTTATACCGCGGCAGACATCGCGCCGAAATATTTGCTTGGGTCAGATGTTAGTGTATTGGAGCTGCTCTAGCAGTTCTTTATCATTTTTCCAGCCCGGGCGCACGACCACATGTGTTATCAGGCTCACGCGCCCGCCGGCAAGTTCCTCGATTCGCTTTCGGGCGGTCATACCGATTTTTTTGAGTGTTGTACCGCCCCTTCCGATAAGGATAGGTTTGTGGGAATCCTTTTCGCATATTATGTCCGCATGGATTTCGGTGACATCGGGGCGTGCAGTGAACTTTGTTACAAGTACCGCGACACCGTGCGGAACCTCGGCACGGGTGTTTTCAATTATTGCTCCGCGGATGATTTCGGCGGCCATTTGACGCATTGTCTGGGTTGTATATATGTCAGGGTCGGGGGCGGTTGTGGATGGGGGTACGATTTTCGCAATCTCTGATGCCAGGACGTCAATATTTAACCCTGTTTTGGCGGACACGGGCACGATGGCACGGACAAAATCAAGTTTATTAAGTGATTCAAGCACGGGATATAACTTTTCAAAGTTTGTTCTGTCCGTTTTGTTTACCGCCACGATTACCGGTTGTTTGTCGCGGTAATTGGAAATCTTTGTAATATCGGCGGAGGCAATTGCGGTGGCATCAAGCACAAAAACGATGACGGCCGCGTCTGATACCGCGGCGGAGATGCTTTTGCGCATGTGCTTGCCAAGCATATGCGCAGATTTGTGCATACCGGGTGTGTCAACAATTTCAAAACGGTCGGAAAAACCGCTTATTTTGTCGCGGGTTGTGCCTGCAAGGTTGGTAACGATGCTTACATGCTCGCCCACCAATGCGTTCAAAAGTGAACTTTTGCCGACATTGGGGGCACCAAGCAATACAACGCGTGCAGATGGATTACTGTTCGTCAAGACTTACCTCCGGAAGCGGCGGCACAGGAAAAATCTGGGACAAACTGAAAACGTCAAAGTCGGGTTCGACACTTGAATCTTTGTCGGTTGCCACGACTATTGAAAGGTTGCGATTGAACTCGCTTAACAGTTGGCGGACTTTGCCGCTTGGATATGGTTTGCGGGAATGTGACCAGAAGCATATCGCGCGGAACTTTGTAAAGCCTTCGCTTACCGCCTTGAATATTGCCACTTCACCGGCATCGGCGCACGATGAAAGAACCGCGTTTTCAATGTTGCAGCCCACAATGACCACGTTGTTATCAAGCAATATACTGCATCCGACGGGCACGTTGGTGTATGGGCAATATGCGTTTTCCGCGCTCTGGCGGGCGCGTTCCACAAGTTTATTAATAAGTTCGCGTGTTATAATCATTTCTTTTTCCATTATTCGTCTCCTTCATGATGGTATCCAAGCAAATGCAGCAGCCCGTGTTCTTCCAAAGAGGCTTTGTTCCGTTCTTGTTCGTTTATTATGATGTCGCCAAGTTCTATCCGGTTTGTTTCGGGATTAAAATCAAGCGGAAAGTTTTCGCGCGTCGGCGCCTGGCCTGCGGTGATATGCAATAACGGAAAGGACAGGACGTCGGTTATCCGGTCTTTGCCCCTGTGAAGCCGGTTAAGTTCGCGGATTTCTTCGGGGGTGACGAAATGCACCGTATAATTCACGGTGTTGGGGTCAATGTTCAAGCGTGCCAGAACCGACATCTCTGGATTTTATCACAGTATTGTTCACAAGGCAAATGACTTCTGTACCATTTACAAGCGAAATTATCGCAACCGCCCGCGGTCCCGCGACAAGTACATCGCCGGCACGTACAACATCACCTACGGTTACCGCGGGGGTACCACTGAAAACCACTATATCTGCCACTACGCCGTCCGCGGGCGCGGTGATATCGCCGTCCGGGATTTTAAATGGGGTGTTTTCGGCGCGCACCACTGTGAGTACAAACGTCGAGCCCGTCACCCGAGTGCTTGCGGCGGCGATAAAATCAAACTTTCCTACCACGTGGTGGGCAAGCTTTTGGTCACGCGCAACGCGTTTCGGGGTGAACTTTTTTACGCCCTGTGAAGTTATGTACTGGGATACCGCGGTGTGTTCTTCCCCGTCAAGACCGTATATTTTCACCCTGAACGCAAATTGGTCAAGCACAGCGAATGCCATTATGCAAATAATTGCGGTAGTTACAAGGACAGCGCGTGTATAAAAAAAGTTTAAAAAGCCGAAAACGTTTTTGTTTACCGTTACGGTGCATTCCCGTTTGCCAAGCAATTTCATAATTTCGCGCTTGTGCAAAAGAGCCACACTGAAACTTACCGCGTCGGGAGAAATTTCGATATCGTACAACCGAAACCTGCGAAGTTTATTAATAAGGACACAGCCCTCGCTGGCGACCTTAAAGTGCGCGCTTCCGCGAACCCATTGTTTCCACATTTTCAATCTTTCCTGTTATCTCAATTTCATTTTCGTCAAAGCGTGCAATTTTCAGCTTGTCGCCCATGACAGTTATTACCGCACCGCGGACGGCGACGGTGATTTGTTCCGTCGAGGCGTCTTGTAATACGCGAACACCGCCTATACATACGGCGGTGTTGCTTTGTTGATTTACAAAAAAGCCGTCCACATCAATTTGTATTCGGTGGGGTCTTTCTTTCGAACATATCTTTCAAAACAAGTAATTTCCGGACGTCCTCTTGGCTTATTTGCGTGGCCTGGTTGTCGTCCGTGCCACCGTCGTCGATTTGGTAATGGTCGGTGCTTGGGCTCCAACGCTGTTCGTAATAGTCCAATATGCGACGTCTGTTACTTCGGTTTATCTTTGGAAGATTGTTAACTTCGTAACGCTCGTTACGCGGAGAGTCATCTTCTTCGACCGGCGGCGGCTTGTCGGCCACGATGGGTTCGGAAGGTATTTCGACCACTTCGACCACTTCTGCTTCTGTTTCCGGGGCGGCGGGCTTTTTGGGTTTGGGGCTGCTTTTCGCCCAGTTTTCCGCAAAGCGGATGAAGAAATAGCCGCCAAGCAACAATACGATTACTATGCCGATGTACAAGATAATTATCATGTCCACCGCCTCTTAAACAAGTCTCGATTTCTTTCGCGGTGCGGGCAGCATGTCACGTTCTTCGGTGCCTGCGATTTTTCGGCGCATTTCCGTGTCCGAAAGAAGGTTTTGCATTTGATAGTATTCAGGTACGGTGATGCGTCCGTTGTCAAGGGCATCCGCAAGTGCAAGAGGTAATTGGGCCTCGGCAGCCACCACTTTGGCGCGCATTTCCTGCGTGATGGCGCGCATCTCCTGTTCCGCGGCCAGTGCCTTTGTACGGCGTTCTTCCGCAATTGATTGCGCGATGATTTTTTGTGATTCGGCTTCGTCAATTTTTAATTCCGCACCCACGTTACGTCCGACCTCGATTTTACTTACGTCAATTGAAAGGATTTCGAATGCGCTGTCACTTGTAATGTTTTTATCCACAAGCAACTGCTTGCTTATACGGTCGGGATTTTCAAGCAAATCGTCATGCGTGTGGGCAGAACCGATACAAGTAACAATACCTTCACAGACACGGGCGATAATTGTTTCTTCCAAAGCACCACCGATAAGTTGTTGGATATTTGTGCGCAAAGTAATCTTTGCACGGGCAGACAACTCGATACCGTTTTTGCAAACTGTTGTAACAAGCGGGGTTTCCACAACGCGCGGAGTAATCGTTTCTTTAACGGCCTCGTTAATATTACGACCCGCAAGGTCAATCGCCATGGCGGTTTCGACGGGGAGTTCAATCTTTGCGTTAACCGCCGCTATACAGGCGTTTACAACGTTGTCAACGTTTCCGCGTGCCTGGACATGGTTTTCAAGTTGGTCAACCGTGACCACAACACCGCTTTTACGCGCCTTGATATATGCCATAACGATGGTTTTCGTATCAAGCCTTTTGACGCGCATACGGACGATTTTCAATATCCCGATGTAAGTTCCGCTTATGAAGGCCCTGAACCACATGCTTGGAAAAATGACTACGAACAAGCCCACCAACAATATGGCCGTAATTACCAGAAAGATTATAAGTCCCGTGCTCATTGATATATCCTATCACAATTATTTGGATTTGTCAAGATGCTTCCCCCCGCTATCTGTCAAGTTTTTCGTTAATCTTGTTAAGTATTGGAACCTTGTCAAGCCGAATCTTTGCAAGTACCGCGTTAAAGAATGCAATAAGCGGATACGATGCCTGCAATATTATTATAAGCAGCAAGATGTTATTAATGCCAACAGTGTCAATTCCGATTATCGTGCCCCCATAGTGCGCGAACAATCCGATAACCACAGTTATACCAACCATAAGCACCGTACGATAAAGGTTAAGCGGCAGCACAATCTTCCAAAGCATGAACAACCCGGTAATTGTTGTCGAGAATATAAGCAGCGTTGTAAATTGCTGGGGCGTCATTGCAAACATTCCGTCGGTACCGCTTACTGTTTTAAAGATGTACAGCGTTATAACGTTAATTAATACAACAAGTGCCCCCGCGAATGACGTACGCAGCACATTAAGCATAAACTTGCCCTTAAGTTTGGAATCATTAATTTCAAGTGCAATTATAAAAGATGGAAGACCTATGACAAAAAACTCGATAAGGAACATGTTACGCGGCTCGAAAGGATACCGCAGACCCGAGAAAATGCAAAAGCATACAATTAACATAACAAACAGCGTCTTGAACAGATAAATCGAACTTGTTTTTTGTATGTTGTTGACAACACGGCGGCCTTGGGCAACCACTTTGGGCATAGATGCAAAATTACTGTCAAGCAGTACAAGGTGACTTACATTCCGGGCGGCCTCTGCCCCCGCCGCCATGGCAATGGAACAGTCTGCCTCGCGCAATGCCAAAATATCGTTGACACCGTCTCCGGTCATGGCAACGGTTCGACCCTGGTTTTTAAGTTCTTTTACCAAAATAAGTTTTTGTTCGGGCGACACCCGTCCGAACACGGTATATTCACGCGCGACGTTGCGAACCTCGATGGGACTTAGGCCCTCTAGCGATACGTATTTTTCTGCGCCTACTACCCCCGCGCGTTTTGCGACTTCGCTTACGGTTATCGGATTGTCACCGCTTATTACGCGAATATCAACGCCGTTCTTTTTGAACCATTCAAGTGTTTCCGGGGCTTCCTTTCGTATTTGGTCCTGCAAGGTTATAAGTGCAACGGGACGGGCGCCTTCGGGCAGTTTTCCGTTGCGTATCTGGCCGGTCGCACGTGCCAGAATAAGCACGCGTTGACCTTGGGAGGCAAAGCGCCGGACGCGCTCTTCTACCCTTTCGTTTTTTTCTTTTAAAACGAACTCGGGGGCGCCGAGAATATAGGTTCCTTTGTCTTCAAAGGACACGGCGGACAATTTACGGCTTGAGGAAAACGGCAAGATTGCGTTTGATTTCAGTATCATTTGGCTTCCGAAATGGTCCTGAAGCGCCACCGAAGTTTGGTTATTGTCTTCCAATGCAAAGGTCATGCTTGCCAAGATTTCCCGTATGGTATAATCACTTGCGTTATTGATTTCCACAACGTCGCAAACTTTCATCGTGCCGTTTGTTATTGTTCCTGTCTTGTCAAGGCACAATGTGTCAACACGCGCAAGCATTTCTATGCAATATAGCTCTTGAACAAGGGTACGTGATTTTGCCAAATTTATGACACCCACCGCCAACGCAAGAGAAGTAAGCAGGAACATACCCGCGGGTATCATGCCGACGATGGCACCGACTGTGGTTGCGACGGCCTTGGACCTGTCCGCCTCGGTGAGACTTGTACCGATGAATTGGCGCAGAATATACGCCGTTCCAAGTACAAGCATAATGATACTTATGACACGAATAAGCAACCGAAGACTTGAAAGCAATTCACTTTTGGGGCGCACATAACGGGTGGCACCTTTTGCAAGTGTTGCCACATAGTTTGAACTGCCCACCTTGTCCACACGCACGAGGCAGGTACCGGAAACCACAAAAGACCCCGCAAGTACGCGGTCGCCTTTTTGCTTTTGTATAGGTACACTCTCGCCTGTTAAAAGACTTTCGTTGGCCTCTATCATACCGTCAATTACGACACAGTCTGCCGGTATTTGCTGGCCGTTGCTTAGCACTATTACATCGTCCAATACAACGTCGTCTATGAATATATCGCGGCGCTCGCCCCCCCGTACGGCTTTTACCTTTGACGCGGCGACAAGGGACAATTTTTCAATGGTGTACTTGGCTTTTAATTCCTGAATAATGCCGATAAGCATGTTGACAATAGGCACAAGAATAAAGAAGCACGAGACGTATGCCTGGACCCATATAAGAAGTCCAAGAGACGCAAAACAAAGAAGGTTAAACCAGGTAAAAATGTTGGTGAACAGAATACGGCCGACAGTCTTGGTGCTTCCCCGCGGAGTATAGTTGGTGTAACCGTCGGTTACACGGGACCGGACCTGTTCTTCGGTGAGGCCGGCCACCACCGTTGGGGAAAACCGCTTTGCGCCGGCAATGTCATTTTTATTATGCTTGCGCAGTTTTTTAAGATGGCGGCGATATCGGGCAATTTCTGATTTTTTGTTATCGGTAAACACTTGGACAGAAAATTCTTTAGGGACTTTGGGTACTTTGGAAACTTCGCTTTTGGAAGTCTTCTCTTCCCCGGTTATGGGTGCAGGCAAATCGGCCTTTTTTGAACGAGGTGCTTTTTTTTCGATTTCTTCCGCTTGTATGTTGGCCTGCTTTTTCGCCATAATCCGTTATACTACTTTTAATCCTTGTTGGCAACTGTTTTACTTGCGAGAAAACAGCTTTTCGACCTGGTCCTTAGAGTAACTTACCACTATGGGCCGCCCGTGCGGACAGGTGGGGCGAACTTTTTGCCGGAATTGTTTAAGGAAAAAATCGATTTGGTCGTTGCTTAACTTTTGCCCTGCTTTTACCGCATTGCGGCAGCATTGCATAATGATTTTTTCCTGTAAAAGCGTCGACAGTTTGTCCGGCGGCGTACTTTTCACATCGTGCAAAAGGTTTTCGAGCAGTGTAGAAATACCATGTTCAAGCACCAAAACGGGTACCGCGGTCACGCGGAAACAGTTGGATCCAAACGGTTGGCACTCGATGCCCATTGCGCCAAGGAACGGCATGGCGGCGGTCATCTTTGTCATCTCTTGCGGGTTAAGAACCATAATTTCGGGTTCCAACATTCGCTGGATGTCCACTGCTCCGCTGTCAATTTGTTTTTTCAGGTTGTCGTACAAAAGACGCTCGTGCGCGGCGTGCTGGTCAAGCATGAAGAAAGTATCGTTGCTGGTCATCAGTATGTATGTGTCAAAAAGTGTTCCGATTACGTTGAAATCGGGCACCGCGGTCATTTGGGTTTGAACGGGCGGAGGTACATTTTTGGCAATCCGGGCGATGCGGGATTGTTCAATGTCGTCGTATTTATTCATAATGTGCGGAGCAGACTTCACAGCATTAGTATGTGCCGACGAGAAGTGTTTGATACGCTGGTGCAACTCCTGGTCATTTGCCTGGTTGAATTGATTTGTGTGTTTGTCGTGTAAGAACGCATCGACCGCCTCGGTTACTGCAAGGCGCACTTTGTCGAAAATCTCTTGTTCGCAGCTGAATTTTATTTGTGCTTTTCGCGGGTGGATATTTACGTCAACGTCATTTAAATCGACCGCAAGATTTACCGCAAAGAACGGAAAATTGCCCACGGTCATATAGTTTTGAAATGCCGCGTTCACCGCGTCGGCAACGATTCCGCCCTCGACCGCACGACCGTTTACGATAAGGGTTTGGCTTGTCCGGTTGCGCTTTGCAAAAGTTGGTTTAGACACGTATCCATACTTGAAAGACAGCAAATTGGCTGCGGTATCATCGCCGTATACGCCTGCAATGGCCTCTGGAAGCGTTTTTCCGCGATAATCGAACACAATGTCACCGTCAACGGTATATTTAAAGGCAACCGCGGGATTGGCCAGAATAAGGCGCCCGATAACATCCGTTACCGCGTTCTTTTCGGCGTAAACGGGGCGCAGGAATTTTTTGCGCGCGGGGGTGTTAAAGAACAAATTTGATATCGTAATGGTCGTTCCCTGTCCACGCGCAACGTGCGATTTATTTGTTACCTTGCCGCCTTCGACCTCGATTTTTGTCGCGGTCTTTTCGTCATTTGTGCGGGTTACAAACTCGATTTTTGAGACTGCGGCAATGCTTGAAAGTGCTTCTCCGCGGAAACCCAATGTACCGATTTTTTCAAGGTCAGCGGCAGTTTCGATTTTGCTTGTGGCGTGCGGAAGGAACACTTTGTCAACCTGGGCGGTCTGTACCCCACTGCCGTTGTCGGTTATCCGCATACTGTCAAGGCCGCCGCGTTCAATGGCAATTTCGATGGTGGTGGCGCCCGCGTCCAGCGAATTTTCCACACATTCTTTTATAACCGCGGCAGGGTTTTCGACCACCTCGCCCGCGGCAAGCAGGTTGAATATCGCGGGCGGGAGTATATTTATCTTTTGGCTCATAAACGATTATAAAGTCGCGGTTACACTATGTCAACCCGTGTCGTCATTTTTCTGCTTCACCGCCCCTTGAAATCTCTCGGCCGTATTTGTCGCGCACAATTCCAAATTTTTTGTCAAGTGCCTGTGGGTTGGTTCGCATAAGTTCAAGGTCAGCATCTTGTTCGGCTTGCATTTCGTCAAAGCTTATCGCTTTTTTCAGTTTTGCGATTTCTTGCAGCAATAATTTTTGATTAATTTTTGTTGCGGTTTGTTTTGGGTTGTTGACTATGCTTTCAGCAATTGGCAAAGTCAAAAGCAACGCCCATTTGTCTTTTTCAAAGTCACCACCCAAGGTTCCATCTGCTTTTAAAAACTCTAAACACTCTTGCTTTGTATGACTGTGCCGAATTGTTGGTCTTTCGATGTCCCAATATGCTTCTTTTTCGAACATCAAACCCTGTGAAGTGTCAAAAATGCACCCATATGCTTCGACAAAGGCGTGGTCGGCTCTTGCTTCACTTGTCTTGCCTTCTGTCGTTATTCGCAAAGATTCTATGTCGCCATATAATTGTTTGCACTCGTCAAAGGCAAGTGTCATAAGCGTTGACCTGTCATAACAAAACCCATTACACAGTTCGGGGATAAAAAGCAAAATTGATACCGGCATCCCGCCAAAATGATATGGTCGCAGCGCGTCAAAGATTTGCTTTGGATACTGTCGGACTTTCCCTGCTTCTGCCGCCTTGTCAAATCTTTCGTTTAGTTCATCAAATCGCTTTTGCATTTCTGCCGATAGTTGTATGTTTTTCATCTACCAAATGATAGTAAATCCTGCAGGTATTGTCAAGTATTGACTTTTTGCGTTTTTCATGGTAATGTAACAGTGAAATGAATGGTGTACATGATGAACACGATGACTTGGTAATAAAAACTTTAGCGGTAAAAAAAGAGGATTCAACCGGAAAAGAATTCCAGCGCGAGTATTTTTCGCGCATGCTTGAAACCACTGAATGTGCAAACAATATTATTAAAAGATACATTGGCGGCTTGACCACTAAGATTGGCGACACAGATTTGCAAGACTTTCTGCTGCGAATTACCAACAGACGCGCGAAAGGAAAACCGTCCTTAATCGCAAGTTTAATAAGAAATTCCTATGAATGTGCTGCACCAGGCTCGGATTGGCAGCAACATGCTGAACTTATCGCTGCAGCAGAAATGAAAGCAAATGCGTATTACTTTGCAAATTGGTTTTATGATGGAAAATTCCTCCAAAACCCTGCTGACAACAAACAAGCGGTAAATGCATCGTTAATTACAAAACCATTGGCTGATAAAATCATACTTGATTGGGCCGCAAAATCCAGCGAGAACATGGCTTTGCTTCCAAGAATAATGGAGTTGTTCGTCGACAGCGATATTTACACAGAAATCGCGCAACGAATGGATATTTTCAATAATGTTTATGACAATCAAAAAGATAAACCCATCGAAGAACAAATAAGATACTCTATGGACCGAACCGAGAAATTGGCACAGTATTATAAAAATGCAGTGCGCCTTGGCGGTGCGTTGGCCAATATCTCTCCCGAACAAGCGCAGGCCTTGGAAGATTTTGGACGTAACTTTGGCATCGCAGGTCAAATCACAAATGACATCGCCGATTATTCAATGGTCCAGCACGCGACATTTGCAAAGCAATATAAAGACACATTCAGTGACTTTAAAGGCAAAAAAATGACTTTGCCGCTTATATTTGCACTTGACAAAGCAAACGGGCGCGAAAGGAACACATTGAAAGGTCTTCTGGAACAGGACATTATCCAAATAACGGACACAGATACCAATGAAGTGTACAATATTATGACCAATTGCGGAGCTTTTGATGCTTCGAAAAAATGTGCCGTAAGTCATTCCAATTTTGCGCAAGCCGCTTTGCGCAAGCATTTTAATAAAGATGCCCGACGTATGCTTACCCAGGCAGCGGTCATGCCAAAATGTAATAAATACTACACCGAGAACTTAATCGGTATTTTGAAATAGAAGGTAAATACAGCGGATTTGAATTACAGTGGTGCCGACCAGCAGAGGTCGCAAACGGTGCATTCAAACAGCGTCCAATGACGCGGACTGAAGCCGACACACACAACACAAAGTGCGAAGAAATTGAAAGCAAAGGACATTGGGTAATAATAAAGTGGCTTGAGGATGCATTAGAACGTTAAAACAGTTTAGTAAACCTTGTTGTACAACTTTTTTGCATTTTCAAGAACTTCTTTGGGCAACCCCGCCAACTTCGCCACGTCGATGCCGAAACTGTTTTGTTCTATCCCCTCTACGACCCTTTTGCTAAAATAGTGATAATACTTTCTTTGCCCATGTCGGGGGGGTGTCGGTTATTTTGATTTGTCCGTTTTCTTTAACAAGAAATGGTCTGAACGATTCTTGCGAGTTGTCATAGATAAATGCCTTATCAACAAAATCAAGCAGCGATGGCAAAATAGCGAGTGTTTTTGCGTAGCGGTCAATTATTCTTTGTAATGTAAAACAGTTTTATAGCCGTTTCCTTTTGCGGTTTTAATGAAAGATGGAATATCATCTGTTGCAAAGACAGTTTCAAAAGCAAATGATTTGTTCAACTTAATTGATGCTTGAATTTCTTTTGCCACTAACAAGACCGCTTGCTGTTCGCGTTTTTCTCTGTCCGCTATATCGCCCAGAACTTGTTTTTCGCATTTGTCGGCTGATATAAATTCGCCTTCAAAATCTATTTGACTTGCAAGTGTCGATTTACCGCTTCCGTTTGGGCCAGCGATAATTACAAGTTCCTTAGTCATTACTTCGACCTTGCGAGTAAAAAATTACTTGCTTTTCTATCAAGTAATTTCTCGACTTCTTTATATGGTAGTATTTTTACCTTTTCGGCAATTTGCCTGGCTTCAATAACCGCTTGGTCATTTTTGTCAATTGGTTTCACGATTTGAATGGTGTTTTTTCCCATACAAATATTATATACAAATCAAAACAAATTAGCAATCGAAAATTTCCGCACAAAGCGGGTGGGGCGGGTTGTGGACGATGTTGCTGACTTCGTTCATTTCGATGATGAGTTTTAGTGCTCTGCTTTTACACTTCATTAGCAATATTCTCCCTTGGCTTAACTATCGCATCTATTTTTTCTAATTCTTTGTTAACGTCAAATTCGTATCTTCTCACTCTGCCGCGTGAATCTTCTTTGAATTGTCTTTCGCTGTCATAATGCAAAAAGTCAAAAATCTTATTTGCCATATCCTTGAATTTATCAAATTGATTTCCTGTAGCTTGCACGAAACGCAGCGGGAGTTTTTCTCTTATTTCGCCGCCGAACACAGTGCTTCCGCGAACAAAAGTTTCATACGGCATATCCGTTGCTTTAAGCATTGGCGTCACGACCGAAACGACTTCAGCATATTCGCAATCATAATTTGGAGTTTCATCCTGAGACTCTGTGGCAATAGGAAGAAGCATATCTCCCCAACCGGAAATAACAGACCCAAACCATCTTTCGATTACTTTGGCTTCTTTTTTTTGCTTAACGCCTATAAGATAATCACGCCAAAGATATTGAACCCCTATTGATGCAGCAACTTCATCAAGGCATTTTTCATAAACACCTTGCGATTTGTTTCGATAAGCAATACCATGTCCATTGTAATTATATTGAAGAATGTGTATGAATTCATGGAACAGTGTTTGCTTTACTTTATCAAGCTCTTGGTCATTGAATGTTTTTGCAGAATCAATCAAATGAGCGTATTTTTTGTTCACTTGAAGACTGTGTTTGATTACATCAAGCTCAGCATCATCCGTGCTGGAGGCAGGTAAGTATCCTGCGTCATGCAAAAATATACTGAAAATTTTCATAGCTCGTTCAGCTTCATTGGGTTTAATAATGCTTTTTTGCGCAAGCATTACAAATTGCTCAACACAATGGTTAAGGAATCCTTCCAGTTTTTTGTCTGCGATATTTAATTTTTTAAACATGTCAACCTCACTTCTTTGTTTCCCTTTGCGCTCTATCCTGATTGTAAATTCTTCGGGCATTATCAAGAACTTCTTTGGGAAGTCCCGCCAACTTCGCCACGTCGATGCCGAAACTGTTTTCTTCTATGCCCTGTTCTACGCGGTGCAGGAACACGATTTCGCCGTCGATTTGCTCTGTTAAGACTTTGTAATTGCGGATTCGCGGATTGGTTTTTCCTAGTTCCGTCAACTCGTGAAAGTGCGTCGCGAACATTGTATTTGCCCCGATTTTGTCGGTGATGTACGTGATGATGGAACTTGCAAGTGCACGCCCGTCGCTCGTCCCTGTACCGCGCCCGACCTCGTCGAGCAGAACAAGACTCTTTTTCGTGGCATTGTGTACGATATTTGCGCATTCGTTCATCTCGACCATAAAGGTGCTCTCGCCTGTTAAAAGGCTGTCGCTTGCGCCGATGCGGGTGAAAACGCGGTCGGTCAGGGGGATTTGTGCCGCGGCTGCGGGTACAAAGCTGCCGATGTGTGCCATTATCACGATGTGGGCGACCATTCGCATATAGGTTGACTTGCCCGCCATGTTGGGGCCGGTGATAAGCATGGTGGTAAAACCCCCGCCCATCGTGCAGTCGTTGGGAATATAGTTATTCGTGCCCACAAGTTTTTCCACGACCGGGTGGCGCGCGTCTTTAAGTTGGATTGCCCCCTTTTCATTAAGCATCGGGCGCACATAGTTATTTGCAATCGCGACAAAAGCAAATGACTGTAACACATCTAAAATTGCAACCGCATCGGCGTTTTTAAGCAATTCGGGAAGTTTTGCAAGGACGCTTTGCCGAAGTTCAGATAACAATTTTGTCTCCAATTCAATTGCATTGGTCTGGGCGTTAAGGATTTTGTCCTCTAATTCTTTTAATTCCGCCGTTATAAACCGCTCGGTGCTGGCGGTGGTGGCTTTGCGGGTGAAACGGTATGGTACGGATGCGCTGTGGCGGGTCGGAACTTCGAAATAATAGCCTGCAACACGGTTGAAACCGACCTTAAGTTCTTTGATTTTGGTCTGTTCGCGCTCGGTAGCCTCCAGTTTTGAAAGCCATCCGTGCCCCATTGCGCGGGCGTTTCGAAATTCGTCAAGTTTGGCGTTAAAGCCGTCCCGAATGTATCCGCCGTCGTCAAGTTTGGCGGGTGCATCGGGCGAAATCGCGCGGGATATAAGGTCGGCAAGGTCGGGCAGCAGAACGATGTCATCGTGACACGAAGTAAGCAGTGAGGTTGCCGCGCTTCGCTCGCAATGACATGGCGTTGCTTGCTTGACGTGATGAAGTTGTTCCAAACTGCGTGATATTGCCAAAAAATCGCGTGGCAGGATGTCGCGGCTTGCAACTTTGCCGCACAGGCGGGATATGTCCGCAATTTTTGAAAGCGACGTGCGTAAATCCCGTGCGGTTACGCTTTCGTTGACCAGAGTATCTACCGCGTCAAGGCGTTCATTGACCGCGGATACACTCTGAAGCGGCTTGTTAAGCCATGATGCAAGAAGCCGCGCACCCATCGCGGTCTTTGTATCGTCAAGCACCCACAAAAGGCTTCCTTGCTTTTGGTTGGGGTGACGGAAAGGCGAGTTCAATTCAAGGTTGTCGCGGGCAGTTTTGTCAAGCGTCATGTATTCCCCGCCCTGTATGACGCGGATGCGGGTGACATTTGCCATGGCTTGCTTTTGCGTAAGAAAAAGGTATTCCAATAATGCGCCCGCACAGTTGACAAGCGAACTTGTTTTGTTGATGTCGAATACTTCGGTGCTTGTGATTTTGAAATAGCGAAGAATTGCCTGGTATGCCGTTGCAGAATTGAATGCGTAACCGTAATGGCCGTCACTTGTAATAGTTTCGCGCGGAGCAATCATTCCAAGCACATCTTCGGTTTTGTCCGCGGGGGTTTGGGTCACGAAAAACTCGCCCGTTGTGATGTCGCACCACGCGATAGAGGCAAGGGGTGGCGCCGCAGGCGACGGGGGGGGTTTTGCGGGGGAATACACCGCAGCCACGAAGTTATTTTTCGTCCCGTCCAAAAAGTTTTCGTCGTTGTACGTTCCCGCGGTGATGATTTTGGTGACGTCGCGCTGGACAAGTGTTTTGCCCTTTTGCGGGGCGGTTAATTGTTCGCATACCGCGACGCGATGGCCTTTTTCAATAAGTTTCTTTATATACCCTGCCGCCGCATGGAAGGGCACACCGCACATCGGGGCGCGTTTTTCAAGACCGCAATCGCGACCCGTTAATGTAAGACCAAGGGCGCGGCTTGCGACCTCGGCATCTTCGAAAAACATTTCGTAAAAGTCCCCCAAGCGATAAAAGACAATACAGTCTTTGTGGGCGGATTTGACCTCTTGCCATCGAACCATCATAGGTGTCAGAGCCATACGACATAAGGTACACTATTTCGGAATGACTTGCAAGTTTGTGTTTTTTGTGCTATAATCATTTTGAATGAAACCAAAGTGGAATATGGATACATTTATAGACGAATCAAAGTCGGATAAAGAATCGACAATCAAGGCGGTCGTAAGAAATTTGCCCGATGTGGTCAAGCAATACGCGCAAGACAGCCATCCGCAGAGCCCAATGACAATTACAAATTCGGTTATACATAATTTATTACGCAAACAAACTTCACAGAGAATATTAAAAGACATTAATCCAAACCTTTACGCTCTGGCAAAACTTTTGCCTTTTGATCTTAAAGGCGAACATTGGAGATTTGGTCGTTACAACGCGATTCAGGCGGTGAATGATTTCCTGTCTGGCGCAATTCAAAACGACATGGTTGACGCGTTTCACCATTTTATTCACCATTTTGCATATGGAAAGCCCGTTGAATTTGTCGCTTGCGGTTGGTGTTCGACAGTTTTTAAAAGCGGTGATTACATAACAAAAATTGGCGCACCGGGGTGTCCAATAATTCCCGCAAGTGAGATTTGGGCTCAACCACTTGTCCGAGATGTAATAAATAAAGAACGCAAAGGTCGTGATAAGTATGTACTTGAATTGTTCAGAAAACTTGATACGCAATGCTCGAGTCAAAAGAAACAGAATTTTGTCGTCCCGCTTAGAAATGTTGCAAGAGGCCAAGGGTGGCTCCTGCATGATTCCCATCAAGAAAATGTTGGTTTTCTGCATGACGGCGACACAAACACGCGCGTTGTTCCGCCGACCAAACCGGGCAAATACAACCACGGCGGGTTTATTGAGGGCCTTAAACCTATACCCGCGGCACATATTGAGGCACTTTGCGGCGCACGAATAATAGATTTGGACGCGCGAAGTTGGTCAGTGATTCTTGAGCCGGAAAAATGATATTTTTCCATAAGGGTATTGACAATATATATATATATATGTGGTATATTACTTTGGACAAAATCAGAAGGAGGATATTTATGTCAGATTTAAGTGATGGTCAAAAAATAGGATGTGGGTGCCTGGTAGCATCTGTTCTTGGTGGAGGTCTGACTGTAGCGACAGCTCTAACGTGTCATTCAGTAGACAGCTCCGCTAGAAATACTGCTGCAGAATACGTATTTAAGAAATGTCTAGAAGATGGCGTCGATGTGAGAAAAATTCCCGAGCATAAAAAAGCAATATTGAAAGTTTTCGATGAGGAAAGAAACCTCATGCAAGTCGCCGAAACCGGAAAAGGAAGACAAATGATTTTGGGATATACCGACAGAGCAAATATGCATGCAATAACACAGTCACACAAAGCCCTTGAAACTTTACTTGCGAGCAACCCTGCGCAGGCAACAAACGAAGCAGTAGCCGAAGAAGCAGTAAAAGACGACAAGTAAAAAACGGCACCCGCCGTTTTTTTATTGCCGGATTCATTTTGTCAATTTGCCGCGTGAAATCTCGCGCTGTAGATTAACCAGTTCCGTTGTCCTGCGCTTTTTGGTTACGGTGTCGATTTGGTCCGGCATGGCGTCCGCCGCGGTACCACTTCGGCGCGAGTATGGAAAAATAAACGCCGCGTCAAACTGCAATTGCTTCATCACCGCAACCGTTTGGGCAAAGTCATCTTCCGTTTCACCGGGGAAACCGCAAATTATGTCCGTGGTGATACAAATGCCGGGGACAAGTTCACGCAAACGCGCGATTTTCGCGGTGTAATCCGCCACCGTATAACCGCGGTTCATCGCCGTTAAAATCTTGTCGCAGCCGCTTTGCAGTGGAAGGTGTATATTGCGTTCAATCTTTTCATTGCGTGCAATACAGTCGATAAGTTCCATGGTAAAGTCCTTGGGGTGACTTGACATGAAGTTGAGCTTAAAATCCCCCTTTCGCGAAGACAGGGTATCAAGCAATTCGACAAAATCCGGGTGGCTGTTGACGTTTTGACCAAGCAGCCACACCGTACCCGTGCGCGGAATCGCGTTGAATTCCGCAATGATTTCATGTTTTGGCCGATGGAACTCGCGCCCCCGGACGTACGGAACTATGCAGTATGCGCAAAAGTTCTCGCAGCCGTAACTTATAGTGATGCTTGCGGGCACGGCGATGCTCTCGGACGGTTTTTTGTACTCGTGGTCGGTAAGACAGCCTGTTACAATTATCTGTTGGTGCGGTTTTTTATGTTTTTTGGCCTGCGCTATGTGGGTTAAGATTTTTCGCTCGGCCGTGTCGCGGATTTTGCAGGTGTTAAAAACAATTATGTCCGCCGTTTCCGCCGATTGTGCCTGTTTATACCCTTGACCCAAAAGCCATGTGCGTAATTGCGCGCTTTCGTGCACGTTCATTTGACAACCGTACGTATTAATATGAAAAGATTTCACAAACTATTATATCTTGAAGTTCCCCCTTTCGTAAAGGGGGTTGACGCGCCAAAGGCGCGGCTGGGGGTTTTTTTGAGAAAGTTTTTCCTTTATTCTGCGGTATTTTTTTTGGCGTTTGCGGTTGCCGCGGGCGGAACTTTGGCAATTATTTACAATTCGCAAAAACTTGACGCGGCCAAACTTACCGCACAGACAAACTCTGTCGATGTCTTTGACGGCTCGGGCGCACCTATGCCGGGAACGGGCGATTCAAAAGGTGTTTCTCTTGCAACGCTGCCCGACCACGTTAAGTGGGCGTTCATATGTGTAGAGGACAAGGACTTTTACAAACACAAGGGCCTTAGTTACAATCGCATTGCAAAGGCAACCTATAAAAACGCAAGCGAAAAACGCAACAAAGAAGGTGCGTCCACCATTTCCCAGCAATTAATCAAAAACACCCACCTAACACATGAAAAAACGCTCAAGCGCAAAATCCGCGAGGCGGCTTTGGCAAAAAAACTTGAAAAAAAATACGACAAGGACCGAATTTTGGAAATGTATCTTGATGCCGTGTATTTCGGAAACGGAGTATACGGTCTTGATTCCGCAAGCCGGTTCTATTACGACAAAAAGGCGTCCGAGTTAACGGTGCGCGAGGCGGCGGGACTTGCGGGAATGCTTAAAAGCCCCGGGCGCTTTGACCCGGTAAGCAACGCCAAGAACTTTTTCGACCGCACCGATTATGTAATCGGAATGATGCACACGCAAGGCAAAATTACCGTCGACCAATTCCAGGAGGCGCGCGCCGAAACGCTTTCCCTGGCGGCAAAACGAAAAATCCGTGAAACGGGCGCATACCGTGCCGCGGCAATCACCCAGGCCGCCACCCTTGTGAACCGGTCGGTACAGGAACTTGCCGCCGAGGGATACAAAGTGTTCACGTTCTATGATGCCGCGGTTCAAAAAGTCGTTGATGACACCGCAAGCAACCCGGACTATCAGATAAAAACCGTGTCAGACAAGCCTGCGGATACTTGTATTATCGCGGCCACCCCCGCCGGACATATTACGGCCCTGCATACGCAAAACAGCACGTTGCCGACCGCACGAAGAAGTTTCGCAAGCGCACTGAAACCCCTTGTGGTGTTCGCGCCGGCCATTGAATTGGGCGTGGTCACACCGGCAACAATCATCAAGGACGAACCGTATGCCGCAGGAGACTTTCACCCGAAGAACTTTGACGGGAAATTCCGGGGTGACGTAACCGTACGCGAAAGTTTGGCACAAAGCCACAATGTTCCGGCGGTAAAAATATTGGAATACACCCGCCTTCCGCGCGCAATCGACGTCGCACAGGGTCTTGGCTTGCCTTTGGGCGACGAAAACATGTCTTTGGCACTTGGCAACGCCGCCGGCGGCATATCTTTCACGGAACTTGTTGGAGGTTATTGCGCGCTTGCAAACGGTGGCCTTAAAACAAGTCCAAGTTTCATCAGGCAAATCGAAAACCGCGACGGAAAGGTAATATGGAAATATACCGAACCATACCTGCGGGCATTGTCCGAGGATACTTGCATAACCATGACCGATATGCTTTGCAGCACCGTAAAGACCGGAACGGCAAAAAAGCTTAACAGTCTGAAATTCGATATTGCCGCAAAAACAGGCACCGCGGAACGCCCCGGTTCGGGGGAAAATACCGATGCCGTGAATGTTTGCTATACTCCGTCCAATGTGCTTTTGGTGTGGCACGGAAACGTTGATATGAAACCGGAAAATGACATGCCCCGCGGTACCACGGGCGGAGGCGTACCAAGTTTCATCGCCCGCGGCATCATGCAAGGCATTACCACCAAGCCCGCGTCATTCAAAAAGCCGGCCTCGAAATCTATTAATGCACCTGCAGAAACAAAGCCGGCCAAACCCGCGGTCACCCTGCGTCTTGACGCAAAAGTCGGTGATACGGGTGCGCCTGAGGTACGCTTTAACGCCGCCAAGTCCCACAAATACGACGTGTATAAAAAAGTTGGTGAGACCACTTCCCTGCTTGTCGTTGTTAAAAACCACGACGGCGAGTATATCTTTACCGACCGAAATGCAACGCTTGGGAAAATGATTGAATACTGGGCAACTGTCAAAATCGATGGGCAAGATGTCAAAAGCAATGTTGTCAAAATATTCACGGAAGAGCCGATTAACAAGAACTCGACCCAGGTAATCAAGCGCTCGGGCGGCAAACACTGGTTCTTTTAATCAAGTGTCCCCGCGAATTCGTCCTCGGTGACAATTTCCCGTATAAGTTCAATCGCGCGTTTTTCAATCCGGCTTATATAACTTCGGCTTATGCCAAGACGTTTTGCAACTTCGCGCTGCGGCAGTGCAATATTATCGGCAAGTCCATACCGCAGTGCCACGATTTTGTACTCCCGCGGGTTAAGCCGTTCACGCATGCGTTCCACCAACTTTGTCATCACAAGGGCACGTTCTGCCGCTTCGTTGGCGTCGTCCATGTCGTCTGTCACAATGTCGACAAGACACACATCGTTTCCTTCGCGGTCACAGCCAAGGCATTCGTTAAGACTGCCCACCGGTTGGTGCTTTTTGTTTACGCGCAGGTACATTAGTATTTCATTCTCGATGCACCGCGCGGCATAGGTCGATATTTGGGTGCCTTTTTCCGGCTTGAATGTGTTGATTGCTTTGATAAGGCCTATTGTTCCGTGCCCCAAAAGGTCATCCGCCTCCGCTGCGCCGTTGTACTTTTTTACCACGTGCGCAACAAGGCGCAAGTTGTGCTTTATAAGTAATTCCTTGGCCGCCATGTCGCCGGCGTGGAACTTTGCGATGTATTCCGCTTCCTCGGTCTTGGAAAGGGGTTTGGGAAAAGACGACCTGTCACCCACAAGACCCGTAAAGTACATGACCTTCGACAGAAAGGTAATAAAATTTTCAAAAACCACCGTCAAATCCTCTGCAATGTGTATGTAAGAATTTGACGTAATGTGACAAAATCGTGCACTTTTTTACAAGCAAAACAAAAGCCGCGCAAAGTGCGCGGCCTGCGGCGGAAGTTTAACTTGAGACGCTAAGTCATTGCGAGGAGGGCAACGCCCGACGAAGCAACCCCATGGCTATACCAGTATACAAATCACCCCGCCACGGGAATTGTTGACGATTTTGGTAATTGCCCCGCGCATCTTGACACGTGCGGTTCCGGGCATCGAAATGGATTTATTTGATATGTCCTCGCGTACAATGCTCTCGAGAGACTTTCCGAAAATTGGGGTGTTCCACACGGTTTGGCTGTTGGTCTCATATTCTTGTTGCAGGTGTTTTAACATTTCCTCGCTTTGTTGCTGCCCGCCGATTATCGGTGCGACCTCGGATTTTACGTCCACTCGAACAATGTGCAGTGACGATGCGTTGGCACGGAACCGAACCCCAAAGTTTTTGCCGTTGCGGTGAAGTTGCGGCTGTTCCAACTGATAACTTTGCCATGTTGGTACAACTACCCCATAGCCCGTTTGCTCGACCTGGGCAAGGGCCTCGCGCAACTTGTCATATTCGCGCTTTGCGGCCGATACATGAGAAACATATGCCAAAAGTTCCGCCTGGCTGGTGATATTGACCCCCGCAATGTCGGTCAATACCCGAAAAAACAAATCCTCGTGCGGTGAAAGTGTATAGGTTATCACTCCCGCCGCCTCGTCAACATTGGTGGTTTCAAGGCCCGTGAAAAACTCGCTTGCCTTGAACGCTTTTGCGGGGCTGTCATCGGACATCTTTTTTATGCCTGCGGTGTATTTTTTTAACACCTCGGTTGCATGATTTATCACGGCATGGTCAAGCGGCAATACCCGCACCCACTGCGGCATGGTGACACGAAAGGAAGTGATTTTACTGTTTGAGTTGTTCATGTTCAATGATATGATGCTTTTTTTTGATTAATGACACTTTGTTTTCTGTGCCGCGAAGTAAACGATAAATATTTGTCCGGTGCATGAACAAGACCGCAAAGTAAAAGGTTGCCAAAAATATACTTGCAAGCAATCCGGCACCTACGTAAAAGCCCTGCCATAGTATTATTCCCGTCATAAAGAAGAAACTGCCAAGTGCTCCGCATCGCAGTGCTTGACCAAAAGCGATACAGCACAGAAATGCAACGACAGTAACCAACGGATTTACGACCATCAATACGCCCGTCAACGTTGCAACACCCTTGCCCCCTTTAAATTTGTTCCATACGGGGAAACAATGTCCCAAAAAGGAAGCAAGCCCGCAAGCATATGCAGCAGTGTATCCCGCCTGGGTTCCAAAACCGAAAAGCACATCATATTTTCCGACACCAAATAATACAAGCCCCACAACCGCAGGAACGACACCTTTTGAAATATCAAGCAGCAATACCATAATGGCAACCTTGAAGCCATAGTTCCGTAACACATTGGTCGCACCAAGGTTTCCGCTTCCCTGGTTGCTTAAATCCTTTCGGAGTAAAAGTTTTGTTATCAGAAACGAAAAACTTATATTACCTATGCCATAGGCAATCGGGCAAAGTAAAAACAACCAAAACAGACTCATTTTTCACCTCCACTGTCCCGGATAAGCAGTCTAATCGGCGTTCCCGAAAAATCCACGCTTTTACGCAAACTGTTTTCAAGATACCGCATGTATGTCGGCGGCAGGAACTCTTTTTTTGATACGAATACCGCAAATGTCGGCGGACAGGTGGCAACTTGGGTCGCATATTTGATTTTGGCGCGGGTTGGGTTCACGGCCGCAAAATCAAAAAACAATTGGTTAAGTTTGCCGGTCGTTACCCGTTTGCGCCAGTTGCCAAGAACCATGTCAACGGTACGCATAATTTCACCCATTCGCTGGCCGGTTAGTGCACTTATGAACACCGCCTTGTAATACGGCATAAATGCAAGGTCACGGTCAAGCAATTTGTTGTATTCAAGGAAAATATGTGACTTGCCTTCATCTTTGGTGCGCAAGTTTTCATTTTCCGTAACAATATCCCACTTGTTAATAACAATGACGCTTGGTTTGCCTTCGTCGTTTATATATCCGGCAAGGCGCACGTCCTGTTCTGTCAATCCTTCCACCGCATCCACCACAAGCACACTGACATCGCTGTTTCGGATTGCGGCAAGGCCCCGCAGTACGGCATAATGCTCTATCGTTTGGACTTCGACGCTTCGTTTGCGGCGAATTCCCGCGGTATCCGTCAGTATAAAGTCACGGCCGTCATAGCGGAACGGCGTGTCGATGCTGTCACGTGTTGTGCCTGCAATCTCGGAAACCATAACACGTTTTTCGCCAAGCAACCGGTTAACAATGGAACTTTTTCCCGCGTTTGGCTTGCCCACTATGGCAACACGCACCGATCCGGACTGGTCGGCGTCATTTTGTTCCGGGTCTCTTGTCCCCATATGGCCGATAACCGCATCAAGCAGGTCGCCTATGCCCCGTTTTTGGGTGCAACTTATCGGTATTGGGTCGCCCACTTTTAATTTATAAAAGTCGTACAACTCATTCATCTCGCGCCGGTCATTGTCAAGTTTGCCCACCGCCAAAACAATAGGTTTTTTGCTTTTTCGCAGCATGTTTGCGATATCGCTGTCCGTGGGGGCAAGTCCCGCTTCCCCGTCAACGGCAAAAATAATAACGTCGGCAAGGTCTATTGCGATGTCAACTTGTTCGCGTATATGGGCGGCAAAAGCGTTGCCTTCATCAAAGTCCACTCCGCCCGTGTCCACAAGAGTAAACGTCACGCCAGACCACTCAACGGGTGCATAAATACGGTCACGCGTTATGCCTGCGGTATCGGCGACTATGCTTATGCGGCTTCCCGCAAGCAGGTTGAAAAGCGAACTTTTGCCTACATTGGGCCGTCCGACAATAGCGACAAGCGGTGTTTTCACATCTTTATTCTAGCCCATTAATTAACCAAAGTAAACAAATTAAATGCGATGAATGAAACCGCATAGGCCACCGCGAAGCTGAATAAACCTGCTTTTACTGCGCCAAGCGTTCCCAATTTGGCACGTATTGCCGTCAATGCGGGTATGCATGGACTGTACAATAAAACGAACAAAAGGAAACTTATTGCACTTGCAGTGGTCAGTCCCAGGCTTGCAACCCCAAAAGCAAGCACAGCGCCGATTATCATTTCTTTTGCCACAAGCCCAAAAGCCAAACAGGCAATCACCGCGGCACTTCCAAGTCCAAGCGGAGTGAACAACGGCGATAACAACCCGGCAATTGGCAAAAGCCACGAAAAGTATTGCAAGGTGTAAAGGACACTTGCGGCGATGATAATGCCAAGCGAAATTCTTTTAAGGAACTCAAGCGTATTCATTGCGATACTTTTGCCAATGCCCCAGATTGAAATATCCTTGAGATGCGGAATATGTAAAAGCCTGTACCCACCGAATACCAATCCAAGCAAAATCGAAAAAATATACAGGAACACCACCCCGAAAACTGTCCAGCCAAGTATGACACCGGACAGAAACACAAGTACGGGCAATTTTGCACTGCACGGAATAAAGGTCAAAAAACGTGTCATTCGATGTTTGTGTTTACAGGGCGCATTGCTATCGATGGAACTTACTGCCAAAGTGGTGCACCCGAATCCAAGGATAAACCCGGTATTTTCGAACAAAGATACAATTGTAAGTAATATAACAACCTGCGGCAGAAATGAAAGTAACGCCAAAAATACAGGCACAAGTCCTTCTGTTACAAGTCCTGTGAAAAACTCTGGCACATCAATGTATATTAATCGGGGGATACAAGGTTTTCTTTTCTTTTAAGCTGCTTTTCCTTATGCCTCTTTGACATGTTGCGATAGCTTTCAAATCGCACATAAAGAGCGGTGGTAACAAAGATAGTGCTGAAGGTACCTGCGATAAGACCGAATAGTATTGGCAGCGCAAACTCTCTGATAAGGGGTACTCCGATACAACAAAGCGCGATTACGGGCACAAGTGTTGTAACCGTGGTACCCAAAGTCCGGCCGAATGTTTCCTTTACGCTTGCGTCTACTATTTGTTCGGGGGCAAGGCGTGATTCGTTGAATTTTTCCTTGTGGCGCACACGGTCAAACAAAACAAGAGTGTTGTTAAGCGAATACACCACAACAGTGATTATTGCCGCCACAAATACATAGTTAAGCTGGACGCGGAATATCGCGCACATCGCACACACTATCAAGGCATCATGCAAAAGACCGACTATGGCTGCCACACCGCTTGTAAAGCGGAACCGGAACAGCATATAAATCAAAATTGCAATAATCGACACCGCAATGGCTATGAACGTCATTAAAATACGTTCACTTGACGCACTTGCCGAAATACTGTCCGCCTCGGCGACCGATACCCCCACAAATGTGCCGCCAAGGATTGCCTCCTCGATTGCTTCTTTAAGTTCGGTATCAAATACCGTCATGTCTGCTCCGCGCGGATGTTGGTACTTGACGGTAAAGGCCAAGCCGCCGCCGTTTGCACCGCGCTCGTCCATGAATTGCGCGCCTTTCACGTTTCTGTCATTGAATACTTTTTTTACCTCTGCTCTGCACTCGTTAAGTTTTGCTTGGTTTTCAAAACCTGACACCCGAATTACCGAACCGCCGGTAAAGTCAAGACCAAGGTTAAACCCGACACTTGGAATACAAAGTAAAATCGCGCCGACAAAGATTATTAACAACGGGGCAATTGCATACCATTTGCCCTTGTTGGCAATTTTTGTCTTCGGGTCATAAAAGCGTGCCCACATGGCGTCATTTTTGCTCCGCAGACGCTTGAATATATTTGGGTTCTTTGTTGTTGTTTGTTTTTCTTCTTTCATTACTTGTCCCCCAGGTTAAGCGCACGCTTTGCAGGCGGTTTTATAACAGCCGCAGCCTTTGCCTCTGAAACAAATGGATTAGTTGATTCAAGACGCATGCGCCGGGCATTCGAAGGATTGATATACAGATACAACTTTGCGAAACTTCGTGTTACCAGAAGCGAACAGAACATCGAGATAATAACACCAAGCAAAAGCGTAATCGCAAAGCCTTGGATTGGCCCCGTGCCAAGGAAGTAAAGCACCGCCGCACCTATGATGGTGGTGATATTGGCGTCAAAGATTGTCCAGAATGACTTGTTAAAGCCGCTTTCGGTTGCCACTGCGATACGTTTGCCTGCACGGTACTCGTCACGGATACGCTCGAAAATAATTATATTCGCGTCCACCGCCATGGCAAGCGCAAGGACTATACCTGCTATGCCGGGTAAGGTTAATTGAACCGTGTTTACAAGCGCCAAGGCGCCAAGGAAAAGCACCATGAAAATTATAAGTGCCAGATTGGATAACAACCCAAGGTCACCATAGCGGATATACATAAAAATAAAGATAAAGAGAATACCTATTGCAAGCGCGATAATACCGCCAAGCAATGCGCCTGCGCCAAGTGTTTGCGGGATGATGCTCATTTCACTTGTTACAAGTTTGACCTCGTAAAGCCCGCTTTCGATTTGAAGTTTAAACTCTTCGGCATCTTTGCGTGTTTGGGCGCTGCCATCTGCACGCTTGCCAAGGGTTATAACAGTGGTATTGTTTGAACCTGCACTGCGGTCTTCGACGCGAACCTGGGAAAACTCTTTACCGTTTTTATAAATAAACGTGTATTGTTCTGCCGCCTCTATCATCGCGCGGAATGCTTTGCCGCCGCTGTTTGTAAACGTAAGCAATACCCCCCATTCGTATGTTTGCGGGTTTTGATAAACCGTTACTTTTGAAATATCCTGTGCTTCGACACAGACGCGCCCCTGTTCATCACGGAAGTCAAGCTGCGCGGGGTCACCGATTGCACGGAATATCTCATCGGTTTCATTAAGTCCCGGCACCTCGACACGTATCTTGTCATTGCCTTGGCGTTGGACGGTTGCTTCGACAAGACCCGCATTGGAAAGCGCGTTCAAAAGACGTGTCTCGGCCGCTTTAATTTGTTCGGGAGTAATGGTGTCGCCTTCCTTTTGCGGTTGACAATCAAAAATTGCCAATACACCGCCTTTAAGGTCGATACCCATTTTGTTTTCAATTGCCCCCGCGAATCCCAAGAATTGGTGGTTGGTAAAAGGGACGCGGAAATCCTTGTACGGATAAATCGCCGCGACACCGATTGCCGTGATAAAGCAAATAACGCAAAACTTGATGATGGCCTTCCGTTTGTTCATTTCACCTCTAAAAATATACAAGTCTACTATAACACGCAAAGCGCGTCAATAGATATATTTAAGTATTGACAGAAAATTATTAGAAATTAAATTGCAGCGGCAGGTTTTTTGGCGCGAGTGACGCGGGGGCGTTCAACCTTGTCAATGACCTTTTTTGTTATGTGGATGGTGCCGACGTTTTTGTCGCTTGGGG
>Ga0123353_10000283_pt1 | contig 62786 bp, 65 predicted proteins | sample TergutLab28metaG_3_FD_92763 | JGI IMG/M metagenome (GOLD analysis project Ga0123353, IMG submission 92763) | Labiotermes labralis P3 segment gut microbial communities from Petit-Saut dam, French Guiana - Lab288 P3 | ecosystem: Host-associated > Arthropoda: Insects > Digestive system > Gut ... | reverse complement strand
GAGCTGTTCCTCCAGCTCGCGGTTGCGCGCCACCAGGGAGGCCTTCTCGCGCTCCATGCCCTTGGCCTGGGTGTACCACGCGTTCTTGGCGGCCTCGAGCTCCTCCATGCGCGCCAGATGCTCGTTGCAGCGCTGCTGCGCCTGGGCTATATAGTTGATGACGTCTTCTCGGTCAAAGCCGTGCCTTCCACGGGGGCGGAAGGGGTATTCCTGTTCCATAAAAACGCGACCTCCTAAGTATAATCCGACTTATTGTATATTATAACGTATCCGTTGGGGTTTGTCCATGCTTTTTCAAAAAATTGTCCGGAAATTTTGGGCATCGGCACAAGATATGGGACTTTAAAGCGCAATCGCGCACAAGTCTTGGGAAATTTGTTATTTCCACATTGACAAACCCGCCGAAAATCACTATACTTTATGAAAGAAAGCGCCAATCCATAAAGGAGGCCGCCCATGAAACGCCTGTGCCTGAAATTTCCGCGCTGGACAGCGGCGGCCCCGTTGCATTGATCCCGCTTGAATAATAGAGCACCACCTTTCCGCCTATTCCCCCAGGCTTCCTCCCGTGGAGGAAGCTCCCGCCTCGGGCGGGTGATGAAGGCATCGCGAAGCGACGTCTCTTGTGCAGTGCGTTGGCGTTTTGTATTCAAATTGAATTCACTATATGGAGGACACCCCCATGACCCCCTACTTATCCGACTCCTTCCTCTTGACCACCCAGACCGCCCGCGAGATGTTTGACGCGGCCAAGGGCGAACCCATCTTCGACTGGCACTGCCACCTCTCCCCTAAGGAGATCTACGAGAACAAAACCCCGGAGGATATCGCGCAGCTGTGGCTGGGCGGCGACCACTACAAGTGGCGCGCCATGCGCTCGTGCGGGGTATCCGAAAGCCTCATCACCGGCGACGCCGTGGGCAAGGAGAAATTCAACGCCTGGGCCGCGTGCATGCAAAAGCTCATCGGCAACCCACTGCACCACTGGGCGCATTTGGAATTGCAGCGCTTCTTCAACTGCGATACCGTGCTGGGTGAGGGCACAGCAGAAGAAATCTGGAACGACTGCAACGCGCAGATCGCCGCTGGCGGCTTCACCCCGCGGGAGCTCATCGCGAAATCCAACGTGAAGGCCCTGTGCACCACCGACGACCCCGCCGACACCCTGGAATACCACGTAGCCCTGGCCAAGGAGGACCTGCCCTTCCAGGTGCTGCCCGCCTTCCGGCCCGACAGGGCATTGGCCATCGAGCAGCCCGGTTTCCTGCCCTGGCTCACCCAGTTGGAGCAGGCCGCGGGCCAGCCCGTGCGCAGCTTCCACGACCTGCGCCTGGCCCTGCTGGAGCGCGCGGCCTTCTTCGATTCCCTGGGCTGCCGCGCCAGCGACCACGGCTTCAAATATGTGCCATACGCGCAGGCGGATGAGCTCGAGCTGGAGCGCATCTTCCACGCGCGCCTGCGCGGGGAGCTCCCCGACGCCCTGCAGGCCGACCAGTACCAGACCGCGCTGCTGCAAGCCCTTGCGGCGGAATACGCGCGGCTGGGCTGGGCGATGGAGCTCCACATGAGCCCCATGCGCAGCAACAACGCCCGCATGCTGCGCGCCATCGGCCCCGACACCGGCTTCGATTCCATCGGCGACTGGCCCGTGGCCCTGCCGCTCTCGCGCTTCCTGGATTCCCTGGACGAGAAGCGCTGCCTGCCGAAGACCATCCTGTTCAACCTGAACCCGAGGGATAACTACATCCTCGGCACCATGATCGGCAACTTCCAGGGCAGCGAAGTCGCCGGGAAATTGCAGTTCGGCCCGGCGTGGTGGTTCCTGGACAACATCGACGGCATGCGCGAGCAGCTGAAGGCCCTGGGGAACCTCGGCGCGTTGGGCACGTTTATCGGCATGGTGACGGACTCCCGCTCGTTCCTGTCCTACCCCCGGCACGAATATTTCCGGCGCATCTTCTGCGGCCTGTGCGGCGAATGGGTGGAGCAGGGCCTGTACCCCTACGACAAAGAGGCCCTCGCCGGGCTGGCGAGGGATGTGAGCTATGGGAATGCGGAGCGGTATTTCGGGCTCTAATATGTAGAGACGCACGGCTGTGCGTCTCCGCAATATGATCAATAGGTTTTTCTGGAGACGCACAGCCGTGCGTCTCTACTTTATTGCCCCGATTCCTTATTCGCGACACAGGCCGCCGCCCTGCCCTGCTCCAGGTAGATGCGCTGCAGCGCGGGCGGCAGCTGGCGGAAGACCCCAAGCAGGTCGTCCTCCATGTCGTTCGCGCCCGGCTTGGGGTGGTAGTCCAACAGGTAGTCGATGCTCACGTGGAAATATGCGGCGATGCGCTTGAGCATGTCGTAATCCGGCTCATGCAGGTTCTGAACATAGCTTCCCAAAGTAGAAGCGGCAATGAGCAGGTCTTCCGAGAGCTTCTTTTGAGTTAAGTCGTTTTCATCAATGAGCCAGCGCAAAATGTCTCCGAATTGCATTATGATCACCTCTTGTACTATATTGTACAGGAAGAGATGGAGCCGCAGCACCCCGCCTGCGATTTTTTTGTCAATCGCTATGTGGAGGATTTGCTGTAGGGGCGGCTTAACGGTTTTACGCCCCCACCTTTTCCTTCATCCATCTCTCCAGCCAGGCCCTCAATTTTTCCTCATACGCCTCCTTGGCCAGGAAGTACGACATCGAGTGCCCCGCGCCCTCCACCAGCAACACATCCTTGGGCACGGTCGCGGCCTCATAGCAGCGCCGGCCCATCTCCGCGGGGACGAAGCGGTCGGCGGCCCCGTGGATGAACAGCGTGGGCAGCTTGAACTGCGCGGCCTGCCCATAGGGGTCGCAGTCCCTGCGCAGGGAGCAGTGCTGCAGCACGCGGAACCAGAACAGCAGCATCCACCGCATGGGCGGGAAGTGGACGTGCAGGTCCCGGATGGCCACGAGAGACATCATCTCGTAGCCGTTGGTGTAGCCGCAGTCCTCCACGATGCATTTGATGTAGTCCGGCGGGTTGTGGGCGTTGCAGTTCATCACGGTGGCGCCGCCCATGGAGATCCCATGCAGGACGACCTGCGTTTCCGGCCCCAGGCGCTGCACAAACGCCGCCGTCCAGTCGAAGAAATCCCGCCACTCCAGCGCGCCGAAGCCGATGTACTTGCCGTCGCTGCGGCCATGGGTGCGCTGGTCGGGCAGGAGGATGTTGTAGTTGAGCTCGTCGTGATAGAACGGCAGCAGCGCGCCGAACTGGTCCGGTCCGTTGTAGCTGTAGCCGTGGGCGCAGACGACCAGTTTATCCGAGGGCTTTGCCGCCGGGAGGAAGTACCCCCGCAGCGTGAACCCGTCGAAGGATTGGAGCTCCACCTCCTCGGGGTTCTGCGCGAAGAGCCAGGCCCTGCCCGCCGCCTCCATGTCGTGGCGCAGCTGCAGGTTGGGGTCGGGGGTCTGCATGCGCGAGGACGCGCCCTTCTTCTTGCGCCGCAGCAGCGAGCCCATGAAGCCGACGAGACCGCTGGCGAAGACGGCCAGGAGGAAGAATGCGATCAGGCTGATCAGTAAAATCCAGTACCATGCCATAAGAATGCCTCCCAAATATAAATTCTTATTTCTCTTTACTTCGCTCGCTTCTGCGCTTTCAAAATCCCCCGCACCGCCAGTATGCCCACCTTCGCGATGTGCGCCGGGCTGCCCAGCGCGCCGGAGAACGCGGGGTTGTGCAGCTTCTGCGGGGCATCGCGGTTCTCCCGGGCGGCGGGGCAGCGCACGTGGTCGGCACCCGCCGCGGGGCCGGTCACGGGGGAGGCTTCGGGCTCCAGCAATACCGCGCCGTCGGCAAAGGCGCAGGCCTGTTGGAGGACATCGCCTTCCGGCAGCAGGCCCTAGTAGCCGAACAGGGACATCACCGCGGCCTCACGCGCGCCGTTGTAGGCCGGGGCCAGGGAGCGCGCCTGCGGGGCGATGAACACGAAGGCCTCGCCCAGGCTGCCGTCGCCACGGCTGGGGTGCGCGCGCTGCGGCCCGGCGTAGGTCCCGAAGGGGTTCAGGCCCACCCGGTCCTGGCCGTCCGCACGCCTAAGCCGCATGGGGCAGTGCGCCATGGAGCCCAGCACCTGCCGGGCATTGGCCAGCAGCAGGCCTGCCTCCCCGTTGGTCAGGCCCACAAAGCCGCCCGTGAGCTGGTGGTTGAAGGAGCTGAGGTTCTCGTTCTGCGGCACGCTCTCTCGGAAGCTCGCTATGGGGTAGCTGGAGACGTCCCCGGCGAAGTTGCGCTTGACCACGTGCAGCCCGCCCGGCAGGCGTGGCGTGAGCTGGAAGGGCGCGGCCTGCTGCCACTTGACGTCGTAGTACCGCCCCAGGGCGCTGGAGGCCGTGGAGATGCTGTAGTTCTCCCGCGTGTAGGGGTATTGCACATCGGCGCGGACCAGGACGCCGCCGAAGCCCGGCAGGGTGAAGAGGTCGTACCGGCACCGCCCGGAGTTCTCTTCGCCGGGCAGGCGCAGCGCGCCCTCGATGCGCAGGCCCTGTGCGTCCCCGGCCAGGGGGAGGGCCGTGCGGCGTTTATCCGTGATGGGATAGTGTTTGTTGTCGTAGGTTAAGTAGCCGCGCATGAAATCCTTGCCGCCGATGGGCGTGTTTTTGTATTTGGCGGAGAGGATTTCGCCGTGTTCGCAGACGCGCAGGATGAGATCGCCTGCCGCGAGGGTGTCGCGCTGTGTATTCTCGCATACCGGCGCGTCGTTGGTGACGTCGATTTCGCACTGGGATATGCCGTGCTCAAAGCGCAGTAGCACGAACGCGCTCGCGATGGAGCCATCCTCATGCTGTTCCAGGGCGATCCCGCCGAAATTTTCCATGCCTTCGGCGCTGATTTGCAGCTGCTCTATCTGGGGCAGCCAGCCCTCTTTGAAGCACAGCTCCGTGCTGAGGATGTTCCCGCCATCGGGATTGACGAGGGTCAGTTTTTCGGGCTTTTGACGCGCAGATAGTTCCTTTTGCAGCATCTCCTCCGAAAGGGCCAGGGCGCGCCGCTCGCGGTCGATGTTCAGCACCGGCGAGGCCAGGCCGAAGTGCGTGGTGGAGAGCAGCAGCACGCGGTCACGAAAAGAAGATAATTCCCCTCCGGTGGAGGGGTGCCCGAAGGGCGGGGTGGTTACTTTAGCCAGGGCGCGGGCGCGCTCGAGGCGACCCCAGATCAGGCGGTTGAAGGGCTTCTCGGCCCAGCTGGAATAGCCCGTGTAGCTGCCGTCTGCGGTATCGTGGCCGAAGGAGATTTCGGCCAGCGGCGCGTGGGATTTTAAATATTCTCCTACGCCGGAGAATTGCACGAAGTCCAGGTCGGCGACCTCCTCCGCCAGGCCCAGGATGCCCCGCGTCCCCGCGACGCGGTTGAAGGGGAAGGGCAGGCCCATGGGCTCCCACAGGATGGCGTCGGCGTCCATGTTGATGAACACGAGCACGTCGGTATCGATCTCGCCGCTGACTTGCTGGGCGTGTAAATCCTTTGCCAGGGCGCGCAGCGTGCCCGCGTCGAAGATGTCCGCGTTGGAGTAGGTGGGCAGCACGGTGATGCTCTCGCCCCGATATGTGTAGGTCAGCGGGTTGAAGGCCAGGGCGTCGGGCAGCTGGGGCACGATGGTGCGGAAGGCGTCGAAGGGCACGCAGCTGTAGTACAGGCACAGGGCCCCGATGCCGTTGCGCCTGTAGTCGCGCACCTGGCTGGGCGTGAACATGACCTCCTGCGGGCGGACGATGCGCTCGCACGCGCCGAAGAGGTCGACCAGCCCGGAGCCCCTCTCATTCGCGATGGCCCACTGGATGGACGCGTCGAACTCCTCCGGCGTCATGGCCCCCAGCGCGCCGTTGTTGTAGCCCATGATGATGTTCTCGTCGCCATGGTGCAGCACGCGCTCCCGCACGCCCTCGATGATGTCCGGGGCGTAGCGCGGCAGGATCTCCTCCAGGGAGTAGGCGTTCTCGAAGTCCCAGGTGCCCTTGGCGGGGATGCCGCGGCCGTTGAGCTCGTTCAAAATGGCGATGATTTTGCGGATGATGCGGATGTCGCCGCCGAAGCCCGTGGCGTCGGGCGCGTCGCCGCGGTAGGAGTGGTAGCAGTTGACGTGGAAGCCAAAGGCGATATGTACCTTATGCATGGCGATTCTCCTGAATTATTTATGGTTCTTGTGTAGAGACGCACGGCTGTGCGTCTCCGCCACAATTTGCCCTTTTCGCGGGAGACGCTCCGCCGCAATTTGCCCTTTTCGCGGGAGACGCTGTCTCCGCCGCAATTTGCCCTTTTCGCGGGAGACGCTGTCTCCGCCGCAATTTGCCCTTTTCGCGGGAGACGCACAGCCGTGCGTCTCTACATCACAAAGCGGCAAAATAATTTTTTGTCCACGGGCACACCGTGATGCATATCCCGCAGGTGCCCTCGGTCTTGCCCAACGCCTTGCCCCGCTCGATGACGGCGCGCTTGCACGCGTGCGCGTCCAGCAGGCTGTCCCGGTCGGCCAGCGGGCTCCACGGGTTGCCCCGGATCGCCTGTCCCGGGCAGCGCTTCACGCACTCCTCGCAGCCCCCGCAGAAGGACTCCTCTATGGGGGTCCCCGTCTCCAGTGGCATGTCCGTCAAAACCCCGCTGAGCCGCACCGCGTTGCCGTACTCCTTGGTGATCAGAGCCGCCGACTTGCCGATCCACCCCAGCCCCGCCCTGGTGGCCAGGGTTTTGAATGGCAGCGGCGTGCGGAACTCCCCGTCCTGCCTGTATAGGCCGAAAAGGGACAGGGCGCCGAACCCGCGCTCCTTGATTTTCTCCGCGAGGAGGGCGCTGGTTTCCCGCAATGCCGCGCTCACCCGCTTATACTCGCCGTAATACGCGGCGGTGGCCTCCTGCGCCGTGCTCGGGAGCGTGGCCAAAGCCATGGCGATGCACACGCCATAGGGGAACCCTCTGCGCGTCTCAATGTCTATTTCGGACAGGTCCGCGAAGCCGATGAGAGCGATGTTGCGGCCCGCGAGGGTCTCCTCAACCCAGTGGTTATATGTAAACATGCTACAATCATACCGCACGGCGGCGGGGTTGTCAAGAAAAAAACACTTGACAAGCCCCTCTGCATCGCATATAATGCACATATGAGCATGTGTTCATATGAAAGGAGCGCCCATGGAGGAATACACAATCGAAACGCTGTACGACCTGTCGGAGCTATTCAAGGTCTTCGGCGACACCACGCGCATCCGTATCCTGACCGCCCTGCGGGCCGGGCCGCTGTGCGTATACCATCTGGCGGAGCGCCTTGAGATGGGCCAGAGCGCCATCTCGCACCAGCTGCGCCTGCTGCGGGGTGCGGGCCTGGTGCGGGCCAAGCGCAACGGCAAGACCGTCAGCTATGCCCTGGACGACGCCCACGTGGCGCAGATCCTTGACATGGGACTGGCGCACGTCCTGCACGGGAGGGGGGCGCACGGCGATGGCGAGTGAATGCTGTGCCTGCGAAACGGGCTGCGGCTGTGAGGGCACATGCGCCTGTGAATGTGAAGTGACTTCGCCTGCGGCTAAAAAATCGCCCCGGCTGCCGTGGTTTTTGCTAGGGCTGGCCGGTGTGTGCCTCGCGGTTATGTTTTTTGTTCCTGAGGATGGCCTGCCCAGCCTGACCCTGGGCCTCGCGGCCTGCCTGCTGGCGGGCTGGAGGGTCTTCTGGAACGCCACAAAGGCGCTGTTCCGGCTGAAATTCAACGAGGGCATCATGATGCTGGTGGCCATCGCGGCCTGCCTTGCCCTGAAAGACTATCGAGAGGCGGCGGCCATCGCGCTGTTCTTCGCCCTGGGGCAGCAGCTGGAGGGCCTGGCCTCCGCGCGTAGCCGAAGGGCCATCGAGGCGCTTTCGGCCCTGCGGCCGGACGAGGCGCACCGCAGCGTGAACGGGCGGATCACGGAGACCGTGCCCGCGGAGGACATCGCCGTGGGCGAGGAGATCGCGGTGCTGCCCTTCGAGCGCGTGCCCCTCGACGGCGTGGCGCTGGCGGGCAACTCAAGCGTGGATACATCGTCCATGACGGGCGAAAGCGCCGCGCGTGAAACCGGACCGGGGGACGCCCTGCTCAGCGGCTTTGTCAACGGCGGCGGCAAGCTGACCATGCGCGCCACGGCGCTGGCGAGGGACTCCGCGGCCTCGCGCCTGCTCGAACTGGCGCAGCACGCCGCCCGGCAGAAGAGCGGCGGCGAGCGCTTCCTGCTGCGCTTCGCGAAAATTTACACCCCCGCGGTGATGGCGCTGGGCGCGCTGCTGGCCATCGTGCCCTCTCTGTTCACCGGGGACTGGGCCGCGTGGGTGCCGCGCGGGCTGCTGTTCCTGGTGAGCGCGTGCCCCTGCGCGGTGGTGCTGTCGGTCCCGCTGGGATTCTTCGCGGCCATCGGCGGGGCGGCAAGGCGCGGCATGCTGGTAAAGGGCGGGCGCTATGTGGAAATACTGGCGAAGGCCGAAATCGCCGTGTTCGACAAGACCGGCACCCTCACCACGGCGGATTTTAAAATTACAGAGCTCTTTCCGTGCGATGAAATCACACAGGAGGAGCTGTTGCAGACCGCCGCTTTGGCTGAGCAGTGCTCGTCGCACCCCTTCGCCAGGGCGATTCTGGCGGCTACGCCGAAGCCGGAAGCCACCCTGGAGCGCGCGGAGGAGTTGCCCGGCGGCGGCGTAATTGTCACGGCGGGCGGCAGGGAGCTCCTGTGCGGCAGCAGACGGATGCTGGAGTCCCGGGGGATCGACTTAGGTGATCTGCCCGCCGCGCAGGTGTATGTGGCGGAAAACGGCCGGGCGCTGGGGGCGATCCGCTGCGAAAGCGCGGTGCACGACGAGGCTCCGCAGGCCATCGCGCAACTGCGGGAACTGGGTGTGCGCAAGTGTGTGATGCTCACAGGAGATGCCGAAATCGCGGCAAAACATGCGGCGAATCAGTGCGGCCTGGACGAGGTGCACGCTGCCCTGCTGCCGGAGGGCAAGCTGGCGCGCCTGGAGGAGTTGAAGGAGGGCGGCGCGGTGTTCTATGTGGGTGACGGCGTGAACGACGCCCCGGTGCTGGCCCTGGCGGACGCGGGCGTGGCCATGGGTTTTGGTGCGCAGGTCGCCTGCGAGGCCGCCGACGCCGTGGTGATGGGCAGCTCCCTGCTGCCCCTGGCCCGGGCCCGTGCGCTGTTCCGGCGGGCGCTGCGGGTCACGAAGGCCAACGTGGCCTTCGCCCTGGCGGTCAAGGCCCTGGTGATCGCCGTGGGGCTGCTGCTGCCGGTGACGCCGGTGTGGCTGGCCGTCTTCGCGGACGTGGGGGTGATGGTGATCACCGTGGCGAACGCGGGGCGGCTGGCGAGGGGAGCATCTGAAAAACAGCCGCGATGATCCTCTCGCACGACTTCCCGTCCACATCCCCCAAATGAAAAGCTTTAAACGCCGCGCGCTGGGCACTGGATGTGTCCGGCGCGGCAAGAAGCTCCAGCAGGGCTGGGAAATCGTTGGCGATGGGGCCGGGCGGGAGCTCGCGCAGGGGCTTGTAGAACCCCCGGTCGCGCGACATGTAGGCCTCCTCGTCGAAGGCGTAGAGCACCACGGGGATATCGAGGGCCACGGCGTCGAAGCACAGGGAGCAGTAGTCGGTGATCAATAAATCGACCGCGCGCAAAATGTCCGCCGGGTCGGGCAGGTTTGTCAGGTCGATCGCCCCCGTGCCGCGCAGGTCGTAGAGGCCGTGCATCTTCGGGTGCAGGCGCACCAGCAGCGCGGCCTCATCGCCGAAACGGGCGTGGAATGCCGCGAAGTCGAAGTGCGACAGCAGCGCCCGGTTTTCTTCGGGGTCGTCGCGGAACGTGGGGGCATAGAGGAAGAGCTTTTTGCCCCTGCACTGGGGATGCTGCGCGTCAAATTCGGCGCGCAGGGCCCCCTTGTCATAGGGCCGGGTGAGCAGGTCCAGCCGGGGCGAGCCCAAGGGCAGCACGCGCTCCACGGGCAGGCCGAAGCCTGAAGCCCAGAAGGCCCGCACGCTCTCGCAGTTGCAGATGGCGCAGGTGTAGGGGAGGCTGGGCGCATTTGGGTCGACACTGCGGCCCCAGCGCTTCCAGCCGCCGTCGCCGTGCCAGAGCTGCACGAGCACCGTCCGCTTCGAAAACGGCAGGTAGGCCAGCGGGTTGAAGTTGTTGTTGAGGAACACCGCGTCCGCCGTGGCCAGGTGATACAGCGTGCCGGGCCTGCGCCAGTCCGCGATCTTGACCACGCGGAAGCGCCCGTCGGCGCGCAGGGCCTGCTCCATGGCCTCCAGGGCGCCCCAGACGGGGAAGTTGCGCAGGAGCACGGCCTTGTTCTTTTGCACGGGGAAGACGCGGCACAGGGCGAAGAGGGCCGCGAGGATGCGGCAGGCGAGGGCTTTGAGCATGGGGGGCCTCCTGTAGGGGCGGCAATCTGCTACCCGGAGTGGTTTAGTCGCGTGGGTAATAATAACGGTAGTCAATTCCACTTATAACATCGTAGCCGTCAATGATATATGTCAGTGTTTTCCGTTCGTCAGGATAGCGTATTATCAATTCTACTCGATAGCCTTCAACCTCATCAATCACCTGCCCATATTGCGCAATTTCGCCAGTATAAGGAACAAGTGTTTTCATCTCATACAAAAGGGGATAGTTACGGTCGCCCGGGAAGTTCTCAAAAATCTTGCTTGCCGGGTCGCCGATTTTTATGCCGCGCGGCGGCGGAATGGCTGTGCCTGTTTTGGAAAAGTCGATACTGTCAATTCTATCGACAGGCGCGGCAAGCAACTCTTTTGGCAAGTAATTTAGGCTTGTCAGATAAACAGATTCACCTGCCTCATTTGCATCCGTAAAACCAGGAATATCGCTATATATCGCGAAATTAACAATGGGATCATACCAGTTGTCCTCCGGTTTATGATCATAAAACCGAAGGTCTGTCTCATAAAAATACCCCGCATGATACCACGGCGCAGGAATCAGCTTCACATAGTTGCCCACGCTCTTGAGGTTCTTCTCCGCGAAAGCAAGGTCATCCTCTGAAAAAGGCTTGCGGTTGGGGTCGATTGGCGGCGCGGTAAGCGGCTGCGTTGTGGTTGGCGCTGTTGTCGTCACTGTGATTTCCACAGTGCTCGGTTCCGTCTCCGGCGCAGGTTGTATTGCCCCGCACCCAGAAAGCCCTAACACCCCCAATAGGAGTAGCGCGATAACCAGCCGCCTCATAGTGTACCCTCCCTCTGTAAATTTGGGAAGCCCCATTGCCTCAGCACCTCAAACGCCCCCACCGCCACGCTGTTCGAGAGGTTCAGGCTGCGTGCGCCCTCGCGCATGGGCAGGCGCACGGTGCGGTCCAGGTTCGCCCGCAGCAGGTCCTCCGGCAGGCCCGCGGTCTCCTTGCCGAAGACGAGATACACCTGCGGTGGATAGGCGGGCTCGGTGTAGGTGTGCGGGGCCTTGGTGGAAAAGTAGAAGAACGGCCCGGCGTTGCGCTCAAAAAAAGCGTTCAAATTTGGGTAATACGTGATGTCCAGCATGTGCCAGTAGTCCAGGCCCGCGCGTTTGAGCTTCGCGTCGTCCACCCGGAAGCCCATGGGCTCCACCAGGTGCAGCCGCGCGCCCGTGGCGGAGCACGTGCGGGCGATGTTCCCCGTGTTCTGCGGGATCTCCGGCTCCACCAGCACCAGGTTCAGCTGATAAAAATTTTCCAAGCGAAAAACCTCCGGTTATTTCCTTCCGGCCGGGCAAGACTATTAGCGCGTTGAAACGCGCAACGCGAACGCGTTTAAGAATTTTGATTTGAAAGGGGATCTCCGGCATGATGATGAAAATCCAGGCGGCGCAGGTCGCCAAGGGCGTCGGAATCGGCATGGCCGTGGGCGGCGCGGTGGGCCTCGTGGGCGGCGCGATGGCGCAGCCGAAATACGCGCGCATGGCGAAAAAGGGCTTGGACAAGGTGCTCAAGACCGTGGGCAGCGTGATTGAGGCGGTCGCGCCGTAACAGGCGCGCGTAGCCACAGGGCGAAGGGGCGGGGGCATGGCTCCCGCCCTTTAGCATACCACAAAGCGCAAATAAAGTAAACATAATCTTGACGAAACGGCGCCTTGGCGCTATAATAAAACTGGAGGGGTGTTCCCTGTACATTTGCATGGAAAGGAGCTGAGATAAACCATGACCGAACCGCTGTGCATTGCGAACAATTTTATCATGTGGGGGCAAGGCGAGGGCGTCGGCATATCCCCGCTGAAAATGCAGAAGCTGCTGTACCTGTACTACGCGCGCTACCTGCACCTGTGGAACGTCGCGCCGTTTACGGACTATTTTGAGAAATGGCCCAAGGGTCCGGTGCTGCGGGACGTATATGAGGCGCTGAAAATTTTCGGTGGCGACAACATCCCGGGGACATTGACGGATATCCGCGGGAAAATCGTGTCAATCACCTGGGACAGCAAGTGGTTTTCCCCGGCGTTCAACGACGTGGTGAGCCGCTTTGGCAGAATGACCGCCCACGAGCTGATCCAGCTTACCCACGAGGGCCTGTCCGGCAGCCCGTATGAAACCGCCTGGAAAAAGGCGCCCGTCATGGGGGCGTTTCTGGATCCGATGGACGCGATGAAGGATGGGAGGGTTCTGTTTGCCTGAGGAGGAGGAATATATCCCGCTGAACAAAAACGCGAATTGCGGGGTCCGGGCGGCGTTTCAGGTGAGCCGGGACGCCGTAGCCGTGATGGATGAAAAGACCGAGACGGACAGGCAGAACGAGCAGTTCACGCAGATTGTGGCGGCCTACAAGGAGTACTACCGGAAGAAGAGCGACGGCAACCTTACATACAAGAAGGTCTTCTTTTACGCGATCCTCTCCATGCTGGGGGCGATCATCCTGGCCTTCGCCGCGGCGGGGATCATTCTGGCCGTGCGGGGCGCGGTCTGGAGGGACGCACTGCCCCTGCTGGGGGGCGGCACGGCCGCCCTGCTGACCTCGCTGATCATCCTGCCGCAGATCATCGCCACGCACCTGTTCCCCATCAAGGAGGACCAGGTCATCGTCGACCTCATCGCCGCGCTGCGCGGCATTGCGCCCCCTTCCGGCGGGGGATAAATTCGGGACACCCCGCAAAGCCGCCTTGCATATGATGGCATGACCGGGCGCAGGCTAGCCCGGCAATCCATATAACTTATGCAAGAAACGGAAGATGATATATGGCATGTAATTCTACCGGCTTCCCCTCCTGGGGCTTCGGCGGCAGCGGCGGCTTCGGCAACTGCTTCTGCCCCGGCGGCACAGGAATTTTCAGGCAGCAATGCCAGAGCGGCGGCGGCAGCGGCGGCTTTTTCTGCCCGCCCTGCCCGTGGCCCGGCGGCAGTTGGCCCGGCGGCAGTTGGCCCGGCGGCAGTTGGCCCGGCGGTTGGTCCGGCGGTGGCGGGTTCTGCCCACCCTGCCCATGGCCCGGCGGTTCGTGGCCCGGCGGGGGCTGGCCCGGCGGCAGTTGGCCCGGCGGCTTCTGCCCGCCCTGCCCCCCGCAGAACAACTGCTGCTGCGACTGCAGTAGCTGCTGCGGTAACGGCGCCGGCGTCTGCGGCCCCGACAACCCCAGCTGCAACCGCTGCCCCTGGCTGGACGCCGCGTCCGTATTCGGCGGGATGTACCGCTCCGAGGTGCGCCAGCGCGAGCTGACCGCCGGCACCACGGGCGAGACCCTGGCCATGGACGCCCCGCTGCCCCTGCAGAACGTGGGCTTCACCGGCAACAACACCATCACCATCCAGTGCTCCGGCACTTACGAGATCACCTTCTTCGGCAACTTCCGGTTCTCGGCCGACACCCACTTGACCTTCTATGTCAAGGCCAATGGCCGCCGGATCGACGACACCGTGGTGGAGAAGGACGTCACCGCCAACACCATCGACAGCTTTGAGCGCACCGTGATCGTGAACCTGTGCGCCAACACGGCCCTCAGCGGCGTTGTGGACAACGCCAACGCGGCCGCCGGCGGCGCCACCGGCACCCTGACCATCCCCGCCAACGGAGTGCACCTGGAGGTCATACGCATCGGCGAATTCAGACGATAGGCCTGGAGGATAAACATTGCCGGGGCGGAGGGTTCCGTCCCGGCGTTTTTTTTGATATAGGAGCAGCCTTTGCCTACGCGAACACCGGCAGGCCCCCTGCCAGCCCGTTGGCCCAGATCAGGCAGTCGAGCGCCCAGCCGACATAAAACGCGCAGTGCTTCTTGACGATAGCGGGGCCTTTTTCGGCGAGCACCTTGTTATAAGTAAGGATCTCTTCCCCGTACTCCAAAACATCGCCTACAAGCACCATTTCAAAGAACTCGCCGACGTCAATCCCCGTTTTTGCCAATTCCGCTTGAAGCTCCGCCTCCATGGCCGCGTAGGATGAGCCCTTGGCGAACACCGCCCAGTTCAGCCAGCCGGGAACGCGCTGTAGCGCAAGCTCCAGCACGGCGATGGAAAGAACAGTCCGCGCATATCCCATCAGTTCTCCCATCTGCGCCTGCGTGAGCTGCGCGGGTTCCGCGTCCGCCGCGGAAACGCCGAACGCCATGAATCCGCAGAGCATCGCCATGGCCATCAGCACCGCCAAACCCTGTTTTACCTTTTTCATAAAAACCGACTCCCTTCTTGTTTTGTGCTTAAAGAATAGCACGTTCTTTTCCGCTTGTCAAGATAAGTTTATCCTGAATTATCCCCCGCTCTGCATGCCCAGCAGCTCCTTCCGGCCCGCCTCCACGGAGAGCCGTATGCTGTCGGCGATCGCGGCCCCGATGTCGTCGTCCGTCGCGCCCAGCTCTTTGGACCAGCGGCTGTCGATAAACGTGTTCATGCACATGATGTCCGCCAGGCCGATGGGGTTGATGCCCATCTCCACGCCTTCGGCCGCGGCCTTCTTCAGCATCCCCTTGCCGTACATGCGGAACATCCACTTGGCGATGTGGATGATCTTCCGGCCCGGCTTGCCCATGGCCGCGTGCACAATGGCGAGGAACTCGTCCCAGGTGAGGTTGTAATAGCCGATGGGGTAGGCGTTCGCGCCCTGGTTTTTCTCCGCCGCGCCCACGATGGCCTGGGCCACCTGCCGCACGGTGAGCATCGCCGTGCCGCCCTTCGGGTACATCGTGACGCCGAAGGGCATGTTGGCCAGCTGCTCGATGAGGATGGTCCACACAGGCTTGCGGCCCGGCTGCGTGCCGAAGATGTAGGGCAACTCCAGCACGGCCACGGACATGCCCCCGTCCGCGAAGGAGAGCGCGAGCTCCTCCTGCGCCACGCGGCTGCGGATGTAGGGGTGCTGCTCGCACAGGCGCATGGCGGGGAGCTCCTTGGCGAAGTAGGTGAAGTAGCTGCCCAGCACCACCGTCTGTGTGGCCCCCGCCTGTTTCGCCAGGGGGATCAGCCGCCGCAGGGGCGCGATGTTGCAGCGCTCGTAGGCGTCGTACACCGGCGGCGGGAACTCCACGCGCTCGTCCACGCCCGCGGCGAACACGAAGCAGTCGCAGCCCTCCATCAGGGCCAGCAACTCCCCGTCGCCCATCTTCAGAAAGTCGCCGAACGTGAGCTCCATCGCTTCCGGGATGGGCGCGCCCTCCGGCAGGGGCGGCAGGGCGATGGATTTCACGCTGTGCCCGCGCTCGATAAACAGCTGCGCCGCCGCGCTGCCCAGCAGGCCGGTCCCGCCGATCATGAATACATTCATGGGGTTCCTCCTATTTTTTCGCATAGTTCAATATCAGACACTTGTATATCGCCTTTTACCAATACTTCGGGCGAAAAGTGCATGCCGTCATAATAATCACAGGGCTTCACAGCGGTGGCTTCATAGATTTGCACGAAAAGCTTCTCCGCCTTCGGATTGGCAGGCTTTTTTGCTATGCCTTCGCCCTTCGGATGGTATTTATACATCATGGCCATGCTCACATAGTCCATATCCGCTATGAGGCAACGCGCCGCGTCAACCTTTATTTTAAAGCAAACCTGATTATCCCTAACTATTTTGTTGTCCTCTTTTTTCAGCCAACAAAAAACCACATTCTCCCGAATAGGGGTAAACAATTCGTATTTGGTAGAGGCCTTCAGGCCGTTTTTCAAAATGCTATCCATGTTTGCGATATCTGTAAAGTGAAATAATTCCAGCGCCTCGCTCATGCGCGCGTCCTCCCGAATAATTTCTTCCCCGGTTTTTTTGCCTTCATCAGCTCATACAGCGCGACACAGGTGTCGCCGTTTTCGTCCGGCGCGGGATACACCTCCGCCATCATGATCTCCCACTGGTATGCATCGTGCTTTTTGAGCTCCTCGTCCATGATGTCCTCGAACTTGGCCAATCGTGTGCCCTGATATTTCTCCACATTTTCCATCTTAACGAAGCCCTTGGCGAAGTAGCCTTCGGGGATATCATAGTAGTCCATGTCGTGCGTGACCGGCGTATCCGCCTTCATGAACCTTCCGATGGTGTAGCCGTACAATTCGTGCTTGCCGTCGTGTTTTTCCCAGGTGAAGAGCGCCGTGTTGTGAGCCTCCTCGGTGGCGTACTCTTTCAAGTCGTCGAGCATTGCGAAAATGCCTTCGCTGCGCTCCCACAGGTATTCGTGCAGAGCGCGGCCATGCAGGGTTTCGGCGCAGCCGGACGGCAGGTATGTGCTCTGCGGCAAATCAAAGCAGCCAAACGACCCCTTATTGCCGATGTACACGGACTTGCCGACGAACCGGTAGGCCTCGTGCTTTGTGATTTCGAATTTGTCGAACGTCCCGCCGCTCATTTCTTTGCCGCCTCCCTTGATCTCTTCTTTATCTCCTTTTTGCTCAACGGCTTGCACGCGACATAGGACCCAAAGACGGGGTTGCCGTCCTCGCCCGGCACGGGCCATATCTCCGCCGCAAACATCCACGGCGCATCCCTGTAGATGTCCGTCCGGTTGATCTCATCGTACACCAGCCCCTCGTCGATCATGCCGACCTTGTCGCCGGGCGTTCCCTTCATCCATGCCTTGGCGACATACATTGCGGGGATGTCGATGGAGTTCATGCCCTCCGGCACGGGCGTGCCCGCCCTCATGAACCTGCCGACGGTATATCCCAGCAATTCGGTTTTTTCAAAATACAGCGCGTCCCACTGCTTCATCCCCTTATCGTGATACATCTCCCAATGCCGGAGTGCGGCGTTGTTGGCGTCATCGGAGGCATACTCCTTCAAGCCGTCGAGCGTTTTGAAAATTTCGTCGCTCTGCGTCCACAGGAATTCGCAAAAATCGTTCGGCCCCCACGCCCGCGCATACACGGACCTTCCGATGAACCTGTAAGGTCCAAATTTCACGATTTCAAATTTGTCCAATGACTCCATAGTATCCTCCCCGCACAGAATACAACCATTATACCAAACCCTGCCCAAAAGCACAACCCCTCCCGCTGCAAAATTTGACAAGCACTAGCTCTAGTGGCAATTTCAGACAAACCACAAAATATAGTGTTTATCTTGTATCTTTCGCTTGACTTTGCGCGCATCTTGTGATATAGTATCCAGTGGAAAGGAAGGTGGCCCCCCATGGAACTCATCGTCCAGCGGCCCAACAAGCAGATTTTCCGCAGGGAAGGCCCGCAGGGCGCCCAGCTCATCAAGCTCTTCGGCGAGGGCGTGCCGGCGTCCAGCGTGCTCAGCGAGGCGACGAATTTTTCGCGCGCGTATGAAGCGGGCTTGCCCGTGCCGCGCCTGCACGAGGTGACCAAGCTGGATGGCAAATGGGCCATCATCGCCGATTTCATCGAGGGGGAGACCCTGCTGCGGCACATGGAGGCCGAGCCCGGCAACCCCCGGTGGATGGAGCTGTTCGTCCGGCTGCAGATGGGGGTGCACGAGCAGTATATCCCCAAAGCGCAGCGGCTGCAGGACAAGCTGGAGCGCAAGATTGCCGCCAGCGGCCTGGACGCCACCACCCGCTACGAGTTGCAGACCCGCCTGGACGCCATGGACCACCACAAGAACTCCTGCCACGGGGATTTCATCCCCTCGAACATCATTTTGCAGGAGGGCCGCGCGTTCATCCTCGATTGGAACCAGCTCACGCAGGGCAATGCCGCAGCGGACGCGGCCAACACCTATATCACCATGGAGAAATACGGCTATCCCGATCTCGCGGCGGCATACCTGAAGCTCTACTGCGAGAGGAGCGACACGGCCCGGCAGTATGTGATGAAATGGGCGCCGATTGTCGCGGGCGCGGCCCTGGGCGATTGCCCGGAGCAGGACCGGGCGTTCTACAGGAAATGGTGCGAAGGGCTGGTCTAAATGAGAAATGAGAATGCAGAAATGAGAAATAAAAAGTCATTGCGGTATATCCTCCTGCTCATCCCGTTGCGCATCCTGGAGCTCCCGCTGCGCGTCTACCTGTATATCGTGGACCTGTTCGGCTACGCCATCCCGTTCCTGATCGTCGCGCTGCGGCGGCCCAAAACGCCCAAGGGGCCGCAGCTGGACCTGAGCCGCTTCGAACCCACCTGGAGCGACGAGTTCGACGGCAACAGCCTGGACCGCGAAAAGTGGCTCGGCATGGCCAAGGACGGGCTCGACAGCGCCGGCGAGGGCGCGTACAAACGACACGACGGCTGGTCCTGCCTGGAGATGACGCGGGTGGAGGACAACCAGCTGCACATCTCGTCGGCCAATTCAGAGACGGGCATGGCCGGGGGCCCGCCTGGCTCCTACGCCGCGGCGATCACAACCCGGCACTCCTTCCGGCAGAAGTACGGCTACTTCGAGGCGCGCTGCAAGCTGCCCAAGGGCGCCGGGCTGTGGAGCGCCTTCTGGCTGCACAACGAAAAGGTGCTGCGGGAGATCGACGGCACGGGCCGCCCCGGCACGGAGATCGACGTGTTTGAGAGTCCCTTCTGGCGCAGCCGCAACCCGCGGCGGAAAAATTCGATCCCCACCAGCCTGCACTACGGCAGCTACGGCCTCTTCCACAGGATGAAGAACGTGGGCAGGTACTATGTGGAGGACCCCTACGACAGCTTCCACACCTACGGCGTGGAGTGGAACGAGAACGGGTACGTCTTCTACATCGACGGCGTGGAATCCGGGCGCACCAAAGCCGGCGGCGTGAGCCAAAACGAGCAGTACCTCCTGCTCAGCGTGGAGCACCACCGCGGCGGCTTCAAGGGCTTCTTCTGGGCGGGGGATATCCGCAAAAACAGGCCCGAGGACATGACGGATTTTGTGGTAGACTATGTGAGGGCATATCAGTATAAGGAGAAATTAGCATGACCCACCCCGCCTGGAAAAATTTCAATATAGGCCCCTGGGCCTCCACCGTGGACGTGCGCGACTTCATCGTGCGCAACTACGCGCCCTACGACGGCGACGAGGCCTTCCTCGCGCCGCCGACAGAGCGCACCCTGGCCCTATGGGAGAAAATAAAGAACCTGCTCTCCGCCGAGCGCCTGGCGGGGGGCGTGCTGGACATCGACGCCGAGACCGTCTCGGCCATCGACGCCTACGCCCCGGGCTACATCGACAAAGACCTCGAGCAAATCGTCGGCCTGCAGACCGACGCGCCGCTGAAGCGGGCCATATTGCCCTTCGGTGGCGTGCGCATGGTGAAGACCTCCCTGGCGGCCTACAACCGAGAGATGCCCCCCCGGATCGCTGAAATTTTCAACTACCGCAAGACCCACAACGACGGCGTGTACGACGCCTATACCGGGGAGATGAAGCAGGCCCGCAAGAGCGGGGTCATCACCGGCCTGCCGGACAGCTATGGGCGCGGGCGGATCATCGGCGATTACCGCCGGGTGGCGCTCTACGGCGTCAATTATCTGATTGAACAAAAGCGGGCCGCGAAAGAGAACTTCACCCGCGCCTGCATCGACGAGGAGATCATCCGCGGCCGGGAGGAGCTCAGCGAGCAGATACGTGCCCTGGAGGCCCTGGGGCGCATGGCGGAGAGCTACGGCTACGATATCTCCCGGCCCGCAAAAGACCTGCGGGAGGCCATCCAGTGGCTGTATTTCGGCTATCTCGCGGCCATCAAGGATCAGAACGGCGCGGCGATGAGCCTGGGCCGGGTGTCCACCTTCCTGGATATCTACGCGCAGAGGGATAGCGAAGTGGGCACATTGTCTGAAGAAGAAGTGCAAGAATTGTTCGACCAGTTCATTTTAAAACTGCGCATGGTGCGCTTCCTGCGCACGCCGGGCTACGACGAGCTGTTCTCCGGCGACCCCACGTGGACCACGGAATCCCTCGCCGGCATGTGCATCGACGGCAGGCATATGGTGACCAAATCGACCTATCGCTTCCTGCACTCCCTGACGAACCTCGGCCCCGCGCCCGAGCCCAACATGACCATCCTGTGGAGCCCCCGCCTGCCCGCGCCCTTCAAGGCCTACGCCGCGCGGCTGTCCATCGCCACCTCCTCCATCCAGTATGAGAACGACGACCGCATGCTCCCAAAATTCGGCGACGACTACGGCATCGCGTGCTGCGTCTCGCCCATGCGCATCGGCAAACAGATGCAGTTTTTCGGCGCGCGCGCGAATCTAGCCAAGGCGCTGCTCTACGCGATCAACGGCGGCAGGGACGAACTCACCGGCGAGCAGGTGGGCCCGGCCCTCGCGCCCGTCACGGGCGAGATCCTCGACTACGAGGAGGTACGCGCGCGCTTTGAGGAGATCTGCGGCTGGCTGGGCAACCTCTATATCAACACACTGAACATCATTCACTATATGCACGACAAATACTGCTACGAGAGCCTGCAGATGGCCCTGCACGACGAGGACGTCATGCGTACGGTGGCCTGCGGCCTGGCGGGCCTGAGCGTCGTCGCCGACAGCCTTGCGGCCATCAAGCACGCCAAAGTGCGCCCCGTGCGCGACGAGCGCGGCCTCGCGGTCGACTTCGAGATCGAGGGCGACTACCCCGCCTTCGGCAACCACGACCCGCGCTCCGACGAGATCGCCCAGGGCATCGTGCGCCTGTTCATGTCGCACCTGCGCCAGCAGAAAACCTACCGCGGGGCGAAGCCCACGCTCTCCATCCTGACCATCACCTCCAACGTGGTCTACGGCAAGGTGACCGGCGCGACCCCCGACGGCCGCAAGCGCGGCGAGCCCTTCGCGCCCGGGGCCAACCCCATGTCCGGCCGGGATTCCCACGGGCCCGTGGCCAGCATGGCCAGCGTGGCCAGCCTGCCCTTCGAGGACAGCGAGGACGGCATCTCCTACACCTTCAGCATCGTCCCGAAGGCCCTGGGCAGGAGCGAGGGGCAGCGCGAGGCCAACCTCATCCGCCTGCTGGACGGCTATTTCACCGAGGGCGGGCACCACGTCAACGTCAATGTGCTCGACCGCGAGAAGCTCCTGGACGCCATGGAGCACCCAGAGCTCTACCCCCAACTGACCATACGCGTGTCGGGCTACGCGGTGAACTTCATCCGCTTGACCCGCGAGCAGCAAATGGATGTGATACACCGGACGTTCCATACGTTTGTGTAGGCACGCAAAGACACGTCGCTCCGCGATGCATCCTCTTTAGACGCATAAGGAGAACCCGTGACAGAAAATCGCGAAGCGGGGAGCCGCACCGCAGGTGCCACCGCCCTCATCCACCACACCGAGACCTTCGGCACCGTCGACGGGCCGGGGGTCCGCTATGTGTTCTTCCTGCAGGGCTGCCCGCTGCGCTGCCTCTACTGCCACAATCCGGATTCCATCGACCCGCGGGCTGGCGTGCCGTGGACGGACACCCAGGCCGTGCAGGAGGTGCTGCGCTACCGGAACTTCATCAAGGGGGTCACGTTTTCGGGCGGGGAACCCCTGCTGCAGCCCGATTTTGTGCGGGAGGTGGCCCTGCGCCTGCAGAAGCTGGGCATCCCCAGCGCCATCGATACCGCCGGCGCGCCCGACCTCCCCGCATGCGCCCCGGCCATCGACGCCGCCGAGCTGTTGCTGCTGGACGTCAAGGCCGCAAGCGACGACCTGACACACCGGCTCACCGGCAAGGGCAACGGGCGCAGCTTCCTCACCCTGGACTACTGCGAGCACACGGGCAAGAAGGTCTGGCTGCGCCACGTGCTGGTGCCCGGCTGGACGCTGAAATTCCGCCAGCTGGAGGCCCTGGCCCGCCGCCTGCGGCCCTACAAGTGCATCGAGCGCGTGGAGCTGCTGCCCTTCCACCAGCTGGGCGCGCCCAAGTGGGAGGCCGCGGGCATGGACTACGCCTTCCGCGACCTCCCGCCCGCCGACCCGGAGGCCGTGGAGGAGGCGGCGGACTACTTTGCCGGGATGGGGTTCCAGGTGATATGATCATATTATTATACGCGTGTTGCGTTATCCCGCTATCCTCTCCCGCGATTGCAAAATGCCCTCCGGCATGATAGACTGATTGAAACGATTCATGCAGGAGGGAATTCACATGGCTTTCAACATCGGCGGAAACATCAAAAAATTGCGCGCCGAAAAAGGCGTCACGCAGGAGCAGCTCGCGGAGCGCCTCTCGGTCACCCCGCAGTCGGTGAGCAAGTGGGAGAACAACGTCACCTCGCCCGATCTGTACCTGCTCCCCGCGATCGCCGATTACTTTGAGATCGGCATCGACGAGCTGTTTCAGCCGAACATGCAGGGCTACAAAAATAAGGCGGCGCGGCTGTTCGCCCTGTACGAGCATCGCCGCACCACGCAAAATTTTGTGAAGGCCGACGCGGAATTCGAAAAGCTGGTCGAGGAGAACAGGGCCGACGCCGACGACTACCGCAATTACGGCATGCTGAACCAGTTCCACGCGAAAAAACTGAACCAAAAGGCGGAAGAAGCCCTGCAAAAAGCAATCGAAATGGGAAGCGAAAACGCCGAGGGGCAGCTGCGGTACCTTTTGGAAAGCATAGGGCGCAACCAGGAAAACATCGAGAAATATGAGCAAGCCGTCAAGGACAACCCCGGAAGGGTGAACAACTGGTATGGCCTGATCGACGCCTACGCCGCGGACGATCCTGAGAAGGCGCTTGAGACGGCCAAGGGCTGCCTACAGAGATTCCCGGGCGACGCGGGCCTGCTGTTCAAGTGCGGAAACACATGCCGAAAGCTGAAGCGATGCGGCGAAGCGGAGGATTATTTCAAAAAGGCCGTCGAAAGGAATCCCGACCACGGCCCAAGCTACTACCATATGGCTTTTTTATACACCGAAACAGAGGAATATGAAAAGGCGATATGGGCGTGGGAGCAGGTCATCGCCCTGTGCGGGCGTTTGGGTCAGGCGGACGAAAAAGTGGAGATGGATACGGAGTGGCCCAAAAGGGAGATCGCGAAATTGCGGGCATTGATGGAGGGGAGATGCGCGCAAAATATGCATAATGTATTGACAACGCGCGCACATTATGCTAAGATGTCTATGTAAAGGAGGTGCTTAAAATGACATCGAGTATGAATATCCGCATGGACAGCGACGTGAAGGCGCAGGCGCAGGCGCTGTTCGCGCAGTTTGGGCTGGATATGACCACCGCAATCAACATGTTTTTGCGCCAGGCCATCCGCGCACGCGGCATTCCCTTTGATCTGCGGCTGGGCGGTTCTCTGGAGCAGGCCATGTGGGATATCGAGGAGGGCCGGGTTCACGGGCCCTATGCAACTGTTGACGAGGCCATGACAGCCATGCTGGAGGGCGACGATGCTTGAAATCAAGTTCACCGCCAGTATGAAACGGGACGTGAGGCGGCTTGCGAAACAGGGGAAGGACATGTCGAAGCTGCGGACGGTTCTTTTGCTGTTGGCCGATGGGCAGCCGTTGCCGCCCAAAAACCGTGACCATGTGCTGACCGGGGATAGAGCATCGCTGCGGGAATGCCATATCGAACCCGATTGGCTCCTGGTGTACCAAATCCGGAAATCAGAACTGATTCTGCTGGCAGTCGATACCGGCTCCCACGCGGACCTGTTCGGTATATGATATGACCAAATTTTTAACCCCGGCGGAGGCCGCCGAGGCAAAGCGCATCCATGGCCCGCGCGTGGCCCTGCTCGGCGGCTTTCCGGACGCCGAGCGGGTCATCCCCATATTTGAGGAGGGCTTCGACCCGGAGGAGCGCCTGGCCGCCATCCAGCTGCGCTTCCGCCCGCAGGACCGCCTGGGCCACCGGGATATCCTCGGGGCCGTGCTGGGCCTGGGGCTCGAGCGCGGCGTGCTTGGCGACATCGCCGTGGGGGAGGGGGTAGCCCACCTGGTGTGCCTGCCGCATATCGCGGGCTTCATCGTCGAAAACCTGATGCAGGCGGGCAAGGTCGGCCTGTACGCCGAAAAAGTCCCGCTCAGCGCCCTGCCCGAGGCGACCAAGGAGCTGCGGGAGCAGCGCGGCACGGTGGCCTCGCTGCGGTTGGACGCCCTGCTGGCCGAGGCGTTCCGCTGCTCGCGCGGGGCGGCGGAGGAGTTGCTGGGGCAAAGGCTGGTGCAGCTGCGCCACGAAGAGTGCCGCGACGGCGACGCGAAGGTGCGCGAGGGCGACATCATCAGCGTGCGCGGCAGGGGCCGGGTGAAGCTGCTGCGGGTGGGGGAGACCACACGCAAGGGGAGGGTCTGGGTGACGATCGGGCACTACGAGTAGCTGTTGATCATCTCCACCCGCGCCGCGTGCCGCCCGCCCTCCTCGAACCGCGCGGCCAGCCATTCGTCCAGGATCATTTTGGCCAGCTCCGGGCCGACCACGCGCGCGCCCATGCACAGCACGTTGCTGTCGTTGTGCTGGCGCGAGAGCTTCGCCGAGTAGGGCTCGCTGCAGCACGCCGCGCGCACGCCGCGCACCTTGTTGGCGGCGATGGACATCCCCACCCCCGTGCCGCACAGCAGAAGCCCCAGGGCGCATGCGCCATCCGCGACTGCCCCGGCCACCTGGAAGGCCATGGCTGGATAGTCCGCCTTCTCCCCGGCGGAAACGCCAAAGTCCTGTACATCGATCTTTTTCTCCTGCAGGTATGCCTTGAGTTCCTCTTTCAGAGCCGTGGCGGCGTGGTCGCAGCCGATTGCGAGCATAATGAACACCCCTTTCTAAAGATTAGTATACCACACATCGCGCCCGTTTGCAAGGGTTTTGCGCCATAGGAAACCCCGGCGAACCCGTCGGGGCTCACCGGGGTGGATTCATGTGCCGATACTGTGGGGTTATTCCCCCTCCACCTGCTGGCCGACAATCTGCTCCAGATTGTCCACGCAGTTGCGGCAGATCTTGTAACCGGAATATTCGATCATGCCGTCCGCACTCCCGCAGAAGGTGCAGGCAGGCATGTGCTTGCGCAGTACGATCCTGTCGCCCTCCATGGAAATCTCCAGGGAGTCCTCTTTGTCATTCACCTTCAGCATACGACGGTACTCTTTCGGGATAACGATACGGCCGACCTCGTCAATCCCACGAATGATGCCTGTGGTCCTCATGTGCTTCTACCTCTCTCTTTGATAGTCTTTTGATTTTAATGCCCCTTGATTCGCTCGGATTCTTCGAGCAACAACATTATATCATAATTATTGACAAAAGAAAAGAGGTTTCAATACAAATTTTACCATCGATTTTCTGGCATTTTTTGTGCAATGTGCACATAAACTACAGCGATAAAGCACGAAAGGGACATGCCAAGTTTTTAAATTTGGCCTTGACAGTTCCGCGGAATTATAGTATAATTCCATAAAAGTATTGGCGTTTTATTTCAGAATTTTAGGAGGGCGACACAACGGCGGAGCAGATCATCGCGATTGACAGGATGGAGCAGCTGGCGCGGCTGTTCGGCAATTTTGACGAGAACATCAAGCTGGTCGAGGCGGAGTTCCACGTGAGCGTGCTCTGCCGCGGCGCGGAAGTGAAGATTGTGGGCGAGCCGGAGGCCATAGAGAAGGCCGCGAAGGCCGTGCAGGGGCTGCTCACGCTCATCGAAAAGGGCGAGGAGCTCAGCGACCAGAGCGTGCGCTACGTCATCTCGCTGGTCAACGAGGAGGGCGACGTCGCCCTGCAGCTGGCGGCCATGACGGAGGGCGTCGTGTGCGTCACGACCAGGGGCAAGCCCGTCAAGCCCAAGACCCTGGGACAGAAAAAATACGTCGAGGCCATCAAGAACAACACGATCACCCTGGGTGTGGGCCCCGCGGGTACGGGCAAGACGTACCTTGCCGTGGCGATGGCGGTGGCCGCCTTCCGCGCCAAGGAGGCCAGCCGCATCATCCTCACCCGCCCGGCGGTGGAGGCCGGTGAGAAGCTGGGCTTTTTGCCCGGGGATCTGCAGCAGAAGGTGGACCCCTACCTGCGCCCGCTTTACGACGCGCTGTTCGACATGCTGGGCGCGGAGAACTTCGCCCGGCAGCACGAGCGCGGCGCCATCGAGGTGGCGCCTCTGGCCTACATGCGCGGGCGCACCCTGGACGACAGCTTCATCATCCTGGACGAGGCGCAGAACACCTCCATCGAGCAGATGAAGATGTTCCTCACCCGGCTGGGGCAGAACTCCAAGATCATCGTTACGGGCGATATCACGCAGATCGACCTGCCGGACGGCAAGCCATCGGGCCTTGTCAACGCGGTGAAGGTGCTCAAGGGCGTGGAGGACATCGCCATCATACGGTTCAGCGAGAAGGATGTGGTCCGGCACAGGCTGGTGCAGGCCATCATCAAAGCCTATGAGAAAGAGGAGGTACGCAGGCATGGCAAGCAAAATTAAGGTGATCATCGTCGACGACCAGCAGGAGGTCAAGGTGCCCACGGGCATCCGCATGCTGCTGCGCCGCGCCTGCACCGCGGTGCTGGTGCAGGAAAACTTCGAGCGCTTCGCCGAGGTGGGCGTGCGCTTCGTGGACGAGGGCGAGATCCAGCGGCTCAACGCGCAGCACCGGAACATAGACGAGCCCACCGACGTGCTCAGCTTCCCCATGGGCGAAAACGGCGAGTACGACGAGAACCCCGAGACCGGCGCGCTGCTGCTGGGCGACATCGTGATCTCCCTGCCGCGCGCGGTGGAGCAGGCGCGGCTCTACGGCCACACCCTGCAGCGGGAGCTGGCGTACCTCACGGTGCACTCCATGCTGCACCTGCTGGGCTATGACCACGAGGCGGGCGGCCTGGAGAGCGTGCGCATGCGCGAGAAGGAGGAGCGGGTGATGGTGCAGCTGGGGCTGCCACGGGGGCACAGCTATATTTTTGAGGAGTAAGGGAGAGCAGGAATAAAAATTACGCGCCTGCCTGTGAAGGGCGGGCGCGTTGGGTTTTTATGTCGCTCCGCGATACTCCCTCACCGCCTGCGGGCGGAGCTCCCTCACGAGGGAGCCAGGGGTTGTCTTCGAGAGTTTGCAAAAGCTGCGGAAAAAATCCCCCGGCTCCCTCGTGAGGGAGCTCCCGCCGCAGCGGGTGAGGGAGTATCGCGGAGCGACGCACCCCTACCACCGCAGCTGCTCTGTCTCCATTTTGACCTCACCGTCATATTCCCATGTGCGGGTGATTTCAAGCGTGTTGTCGTCCAGCCATGTGAAGGTGATAGCCTCGGAACCCGGGTGCAGATAGATGCAATTATCATCCTCGTAGAACAGCCACGCCCGCACGGGACAGACATATTCAGTTCTCCAGGCCCAGGCGTCATCATCCTTGTGCACCATAACAATGGCCTTGTTTTTGCCGTTTGGGGAACGCTCATAACGGTCTATTTTGCGCCATTGATTGAAAAAACTTAACCCTATCGAAAGCCAGAGAAATATCGCGCAAAGGACCGCGCTCGAAACAATCGCATTTTTCTTCTGCTTCTTGGTTTGCTCAGGCGTTTGTTCAGGCACCCTCTTGGGTTTAAAAAGGTGCGATGCCGGCCAGAACCAGCACGAAATAAAAATCGGGGCATAGCCGAGCATATTGCCGAGAAACTCCGGCCAGCCGATAATCCATTCCACGCCATATTTTCGTGGCAGCCACGAAGTCAAAACAGGGAATGCAGCACATGCAATGAAGTATAAACCCAGTAACACAATGCGCAGAGCTTTTTTCTTATCTTTCATAAACAATCCCCTTTCTATCATTGCGGACATTATACCACACTGCCAAACAAAAAGCAAGAATAATTGCAAGCATATTCTAATTCAATTTTAGTGCATATTAATTGCGAAGCTTGGCGCATAATGAATACAAAAAGAGGTGCACCATGTTTCGAATAGAGAAAGGCTACTCCTACAGCGAGAGCAAGACCTTCCGCCTGCCCATTGAGCTCATCGAGCGCCTGGAGACCCTTGCCGCGCAGAACAAGCTCTCGCTGAACCAGCTGGTGATCCAGTGTTTGAAATACGCCGTGGACAATTTGGAGGGCGGGGAATAGTGCTCCCTCATCCCGCTACCGTCTCCTGCGGGAGACGATTGCGGCGGGAGCTCCCTCACGAGGGAGCCTGGGGCTTGTAGCCGCCAATCCCTTGGCTCCCTCGTGAGGGAGCTGTCGCCTCGGGCGACTGAGGGAGTATCGCGCAGCGACGTTCTCCCGCCCCCGTTTATCGCGGGGGCTTTTGCATTTTCCCCTTTACATTCCCCCCTGTCCATGCTATAATGAGCGCAGCGAATTACAAGGTTCTGCCGCAGGCAGGTTCTTATAATACTCCATATCTATCACAGGAGGAACAACGCATGAACTATACCCATGAAGTCGAGAACATGTGCCCGGTGGCCAAGGGGCCGCACCACGGGCCCGCGCCCATCCCCGAGGAGGGCAGGTGGGTCAAGGCCTATGAGATCAAGGACATCTCAGGGCTGTCGCACGGGGTGGGCTGGTGCGCGCCGCAGCAGGGCACGTGCAAGCTCACGCTCAACGTGAAGGAGGGCATCGTGCAGGAGGCCCTGGTGGAGACCATCGGCTGCTCGGGCATGACGCACTCCGCCGCCATGGCCGCGGAGATTCTGCCCGGCAAAACCCTGCTGGAGATGCTCAACACGGACCTGGTGTGCGACGCCATCAACGTCGCCGCGCGCGAGATCTTCCAGCAGTTTGCCTACGGCCGCACCCAGAGCGCCTTCTCCGAGGACGGCCTGCCCATCGGCGCCGGGATGGAGGACCTGGGCAAGGGCCTGCGCTCCCAGGTGGGCACGATGTACTCCACCGGCGCCAAGGGCGTGCGCTACATGGAGATGGCCGAGGGCTATGTCACCCGCATGGCCCTGGACGACGGCGATCAAGTGATCGGGTACGAATTCGTCAAGCTGGGCCAGATGATGGAGGACATCCGCCGCGGCGCGGACCCGGCGGCGGCATTGGCGAAGAACACGGGCAGCTATGGCAGGTTCAAGGAGGCGGCGAAGTACATCGACCCGAGGGAGGAATAGGCATGAAGCGCATTTTAGCGATTGTGCTTGCGGCTTTGCTGCTGTGCGGGATGGCGTCCCTCACGGCCAGCGCGGCTGACCCTGTTGATATCACGGACAAGTTCACCGACCCGGCATTCCGCGCGGCGGTGCTTGAGGCGGTCTCGGCGGACGGCGAGGCGATCTACGACGACGAGGCGGAGGCGGCCTGGGCGCTTTACGTGGACGACAGGGGCATCGAGAGCCTCGCGGGGCTAGAATATTTTGCAAACCTGCAGTTTCTCGACTGCGGTCATAACAAGTTGTCCGCACTGCCCGAGCTGCCTCCCTGCCTAGAGGAATGCTGGTGCAATTACAACCAGCTGACGGCATTGCCCGCGCTCCCGTTAAGTTTGATGAAGCTTGTGTGCGATGTCAACCGGTTGACAGAACTGCCCTCGCTGCCGGACAGCGTGACGGAGCTTTACTGCAATGACAATAGACTGGCAGAACTGCCAACTTTGCCTTCCGGCCTGACTTGGCTCGATTGCAGCGATAACAAGTTGACACAACTGCCCTCCTTGCCCGATCGGCTGGTATACCTCAACTGCTATAGCAATGAGTTGACAAAACTGCCTGATTTGCCTGCCGGATTGACCCATTTGAATTGCGCCGTCAACCAGCTGGCGTCGCTGCCAATACTGCCCGCCGGACTGGAGGTGCTATGGTGCAGCTATAACCGGCTGACCGGCCTTGACGTCGCCGGCCTGCCGCTGGAGGAGCTTGTATGCGACCACAACGACATGGGCAATCGCAGCTCTGCCGTTACCGGTTTTACCGGCACTTGGGATGACGTACACTACTTTTTCTATCCGCAGAACAACGCAATCCCACCTCCGCCTCCCCCCACCCACTTCTGGGACAATTGGTCCCCCGCGCTGCAATGGATACTGCAATACATCCTCTTCGGCTGGCTATGGATGCGCTGGCTATAACAAGCAAAACGCTCAGCCGCTCCGCGGTGCCTTCCTCAGTCGCCCGAGGCGACAGCTCCTTCCACGGGAAAGAGCCTGGGGGATTAGGTTAGAGCGACATGTTTTCCGCAGGCGTTCAATTGCAAATCCCGCTCACGGTCAAGCCCCAAGGCTCCTTCCCGTGGAAGGAGCTCCCGCCTTAACGGCTCCCGCGGGAGACGTAGCGGGCGGGTGAGGAAGGGTTCGCGGAGCGACAATTAACTAAAGGAGATAAATCTATGAACAACGTAACTTTTGAAGGCAAACCCCGCCGCATGGCGAAAATAGAGGCCGCCCTGGCCGAAGCAGGCATTGAGAGCCTGGAGGCCGCGAGCGACTTGTGCCTTTCCAAGGGCATTGACGTGCGCGAGATCGTGCTGGGCGTGCAGCCCATCGCGTTCGAGAACGCGGTGTGGGCCTACACCCTGGGCGTGGCCATCGCGCTGAAAGAGGGCGCGACCGGGGCCGCGCAGGCCGCCGCCGCCATCGGCAAGGGCCTGCAGGCGTTCACAATCCCCGGCTCCGTGGCGGAGCAGCGCAAGGTCGGGCTGGGCCACGGCAACCTCGGCGCCATGCTGCTGGACGAGAAGACGAGCTGCTTCGCGTTCCTGGCGGGGCATGAGTCCTTCGCCGCGGCGGAGGGCGCCATCGGCATCGCCAAGACCGCGAACAAGGTGCGCAAGCAGCCCCTGCAGGTGATCCTCAACGGGCTGGGCAAGGACGCCGCCATGATCATCAGCCGCATCAACGGCTTCACCTATGTGGAGACCGACTACGATTTCCACGCCGACAAGCTGAATATCGTGGGCACCACGGCCTACTCCGACGGCGAGCGCGCGAAGGTACGCTGCTACGGCGCGAACGACGTCCTCGAGGGCGTGGCCATCATGCAGCACGAGGGCGTGGACGTGTCCATCACCGGCAACAGCACCAACCCTACGCGCTTCCAGCACCTGGTGGCGGGCACCTATAAGAAGTGGGCCATAGAGAACGGGAAGGCGTACTTCAGCGTGGCCAGCGGCGGCGGCACGGGCCGCACCCTGCACCCGGACAACATGGCCGCGGGCCCGGCCAGCTACGGGTTCACGGACTCCCTGGGTCGCGTGCACGGCGACGCGCAGTTTGCGGGGTCGTCCTCCGTGCCGGCCCACGTGGAGATGATGGGGCTCATCGGCATGGGCAACAACCCCATGGTGGGGGCCACCGTGGCCTGCGCCGTGGCGGTGGCTGTGGCGGCGTAAGCGATGTTCGAAACCACCTTGCTCGCCGTCCCCCTTTCCTTCGAGACCGCGCCGTCTCTCTTCTCCCCCCATGATGTGGACGCCGGCACCCGCGCCATGCTGCAGTGCGCCGCGTTCTCGCCGGAAGACAAGGTTCTGGACCTGGGCTGCGGCTGGGGGCCCGTGGGCATCTATGCCGCGAAGCTCATCGGCGACACGCGCGTGACCATGTGCGATGTTGATCCTCTTGCGGTGCAATTTTCGATGTCCAACGCGGCATTGAATGGCGTACCCAACGTGCGCGTGATACTCAGCGACGGCCTGCGCGGCATAGATGACGCGGGCTACACGCTGATCCTCTCCAACCCGCCCTACCACACGGATTTCAGCGTGGCAAAGCACTTCATCGAGAAGGGCTTCAACCGCCTGGCGTTGGGCGGCAAAATGATGCTCGTCGCCAAGCGCCTGGATTGGTACAGGAACAAGCTCACGGCCATCTTCGGCGGGGCGAGCGCAAGAGAAGTTGACGGGTATTTTGTGCTGACCGCGGAGAAGCGCGGGATGAACTACGCGAATAAAAAGTGATAAAGTCGCTCCGCGATACTCCCTCAGTCGCCCGAGGCGACAGCTCCCTCACGAGGGAGCCAAGGGCTTGTCACCGCGAGTTTGTAGAAAACGCGCAAAGAAGAATCCCCGGCTCCCTCGAGAGGGAGCTGTCGCCTCGGGCGACTGAGGGAGTATCGCGGAGCGACGTACCTTGTTGTAATCAACGCTGAAAGGAAGATTTTGATGGACTATTACCCAGGGACAAAAATCCCGAAATTCCTGAGTGTGGTACAGGCACTGACCTATGAGCGCGTAGATGAGATTGGTGGTGTAAAGGCTTATCGCTATAATCTGCCTCGTGTAGAATTCGCTGAACCTTACTATAATACTTATTTACGTGCTTTAGAAGCGCAGGGGTTTGAATTGCAGAGCGCACCTATGGCTACAGATGGAAAACAAGTGGCATTGTATTGGATATATCCAAAGAGAAAAAGTGCTCCTAGGGTGGGCGGTGTAGGATTATATAATTTCTCATACTCCGCTGATGAAATAAATAGAGGCGGTACTGGTGTTATTACTGTTTTTGTAGAATGAAGAATGCATTGACGGCTTCCCCATAAAACACTTAGAAAGAAGGTACCCCATGTCCCACACCATCCACATGATCGCCAACGCGCACCTGGACCCCATCTGGCTCTGGCGCTGGCAGGAGGGCTGCAACGAGGCCCTGCAGACCTTCCGCAGCGCCCTGGACCGCATGCAGGAGACCCCCGGCTTCGTGTTCACCTGTTCCTCGGCCTCCTACTACCGGTGGGTGGAGGAGATCGACCCGGCGATGTTCGCGGAGATCCAGCAGGCCGTGCGGGACGGCAAATGGGTGCCCGTCAACGGCTGGTGGGTGCAGCCGGACTGCAACATGCCCTCGGGCGAGAGCTTTGCCCGCCACGCGCTCTACAGCCAGCTGTACTACTATGAAAAGTTCGGCCGCATCTGCAAGACGGGCTACAACGTGGACTCCTTCGGCCACAACGCCATGCTGCCCCAGCTGCTGCGCCAGGGCGGTATGACCGCCTATGTGATGATGCGCCCCGGCATGCACGAGAACGCCGAGATCCCCGAGAACGCCTTCTGGTGGGAGAGCCCCGACGGCTCGCGGGTGCTCAACTACAGGATCCCCCGGGGCTACGGCTGCTCCGGCAGTGACAGCCTGGACGACAACATCGAGTTCTACCAGGAGCGCAGCGAGGAGGTCAACCACGGCATGATGCTGTTCTACGGCATCGGCAACCACGGCGGCGGCCCCACCAAGGCCGACCTGGCCCACCTGGTGGACGTGATGAAGCAGAAGGGCTTCGAATCCCTGGAGTTCAGCTCCCCCGACCAGTTCTTCGCGGACCTGGTGCAGACGGAGATCGACCTGCCGGTGTGGAAGGACGACCTGCAGCACCACGCCAGCGGCTGCTACAGCGCGACATCGCTGGTCAAGCAGCTGAACCGGAAGGTAGAGCAGTCGCTCTACTTCGCCGAGGCCTTCGACACCGCGGCGGCCAAGCAGTTCGCGCTGCTGCCCGCCACGGAGAAGCTCAAAGAGGCCTGGCACGACGTCACCTTCAACCAGTTCCACGACATCATGTGCGGCTGCTCCATCATGGAGGCCTACGATGACGTGCGCGACACCATGGGCCACGCCCGCGCCATCGCCGATAGGGTGGCCAATAAGGCCCTGCTGCAGTTCAGCCGTCGCATCAACACGTGGATCCCCGGCTGCTCCGAGCCGACGGAGGAGGTGCGCCACTGCGGCATCCCGCGCAACTTCCCGCGGCCCGCGGTGGTGTTCAACGCGCTGAGCTTCGCGCGTGAAATCCCCGTGCAGACCCGGATGACGTCCATGTACGTGGAGGATGCGGACCATAACCCCGTGCCCTTCCAGAACGTCACGGCCTCGCGCTTTGACGGCCCCAACCCGCGCGACACCTACTTTGTCGCCAAGGTGCCCGCCATGGGCTACGCGCTCTACTGGCTGTGGAGCGACAAGGGCGACGGCCCGGCCTTTGCGGAGACCGGCGTGAAGGGCAAGCAGAGCGAGGACGCGCTGTTCATCGAAAACGAGTATCTCTACGCCGCGTTTGACCCGGCGACCGGCGGCATCGCCAAGCTGATCAATAAGCAATCTGGGCGTGTGGTAAACAGCGAAGCGACGTTGGCCATCCCGACGGTCATCAACGACATCGTGGCCGACACCTGGGCGCACGGCATCTTCAAGTTCCACGACATTAAGGGCCTGATGCGGCTCGAGCGGATCCGCCTGGTCGAGGACGGGCCCGTGCGCGCGTCGGTCGAGGTGAAGCACAGCTTCGGCAAGAGCACCCTCGTGCAGCGCTTCAGCCTCGCGGCGGGGCAAAAGAAGCTCAACGTGGAGGCCAAGGCCCTGTGGCACGAGGACTTCACCATGCTGAAGATTCCGCTGCCCCTCAAGGGCGCAGACGAAATTTCGACGTACGAGATCCCCAACGGCTTCCTGAAGCGCCCCTGCAACGGCGAGGAGGAGCCGGGCCTCAATTGGGCCGATATGACCGTGACGGACGAGAACGGCGCGCGGCACGGAATTTCGATTATGAGCGACTCGAAGTACAGCTACGACGCGCCGGGGGCCATGATCAGATTGACCGCCCTGCGCAACGTGATCTTCGCCGACCACTGCTCCGCGCGGCCGGACAGGGAGTTCAACTTCACCGACGAGGGCCTGCAGCGCTTCACCTACGCCATCTACCCCCACGAGGGCGAGGCCGAGCAGAGCGATGTCGTCTTCGAGGCCGCGGGCCTCAACAGCCCGCCCTTCGTGGTGCAGGAGAGCTACCACGCGGGCGATCTGCCGGCGCAGATGAGCCTGGTGAGCATCGACGAGCCCAACATCCTCATGACGGCGTACAAGCTGTGCGAGGACGGCTCGGGCGACCTGGTTGTACGCCTCTACGAGACCCAGGGGCTGGCCTACACCCACGCGGCGATCTCCCTGCCGCAGGCGGACGCGGCCTTCTGGGCGGATTTCACGAGGCACGAGGTGAAGACCTTCCGCGTCGACGGCGAGGGCAGGGCCACGCAGGTGAACTTCCTGGAGGGGGTGGCGAAATAATGGCCATCAAAAAAGGATTCGCGGGCATCCTCTGCGCGGTGTTCGTATTCCTGTCGTTCGGCGTTTTTGCGCAAGCGCAGGAGGAGCCGCTAAAACTCGTCGTGCTGGGCGACTCCATCGCGAAGGGCGCGGGGGTGATCTGCGACAGCAACACCTTCGCCAACCGCATCGCCGCCGAGCGGGGCTACGCGCTGCAGAACTTCGGCAAGGGCGGCGACACCTCCGGCTCGCTGCTGTATAAGGTGACGGAGAACGAGGGCATCCGGGAGGCCATACGCGGGGCGGACATCATCACGGTCTCCATCGGTGGCAACGACTTCTACCCCTCCGTGTACCTGATCGCCACCGGGCTCCTGGGCGACATCGACTGGATGGAGCCGCGCCGCGCCGCGCTGAAGGAGAACTACGGCGCAGCCATCGACGAGATCCGCGCGCTGAAAAACCCGGACGCGCTGCTGATCGTGCAGACCCTGTACAACCCGGTGTTCAGCTTCATGCCGCCCACGGCGCATGTGATGTACGAGGAGGTGGTGCTGGGCATCAACGCCGTCATCCGCGGGTACCTGGAGGAGCACCCGGGCGCCTACCGGATCGCGGACGTGTACGCCGCGTTCCAGGGGCGGCACGGCCTGGTGTTCATCGACATGGTGCATCCCTCCGACTGCGGGCACGGCGTGATCGCCGAGGTGATAACGGCCACGATAGACGGAACCGCACCGCCGCAGCCGGGCATGTTAGACAGCGTGCTGGACTTTTTCGTATGGCTTCTGCAGCCCCTGCTCGCGCTGGCTGACTGGGGGATTGTGGGCGCGCTGCGGTTCCTGCGGGATGACGTGCCGGGGGTCTGGGATTGGATGATGGGGCTGTAGAGCTCGATAAAGCAAAAGCAGGGACGAGAGGATCGTCCCTGCTTTGTTGTGTTTTGCTGTAGAGACGCACTGCTGTGCGTCTCCGAAAAAATATATCTGTTGTTTTGAGACGCACAGCAGTGCGTCTCTACAGGATTATTTACAGGTCATAATACTTCTTGAACTCCAGTGGGTGCGGCGCCATGCTGACCTCCGCGGCATCCTTGCGTATCTTGCGCAGTTGGTTGTCTATCAGGTCCTGGCTGAACACCCCGCCATTGAGCAAAAACGCGTGGTCGCGCTCCAGGGCATCGGCTGCCTCGTCCAGGGACTTGGGCAGGCTGCCCACCACCTTCTTCTCCTCCTCGGTGAGGTAGTACATGTTCTTGTCGTAGGGCCCGAACCCCTTGGGGCCGGGGTAGGACCGCTTCTGTATGCCGTCGATGGCGGCCATGGCGATGGCGGAGTAACACAGATACGGGTTGGCCGTGGCGTCGGCGGGGCGGAACTCGAAGCGCTTGTCCTCCGGGGCGCGGGCATAGCCCGGCACGCGGATGACGGCGCTGCGGTTCGACGTGGCGAAGCAGACGGTTACGGGGGCCTCCCAGCCGGGCACCAGGCGCTTGTAGCTGTTGGTGGAGGGGTTGCAGAAGGCGCACAGGGCGGGGGCGTGCTCCAGGATGCCGCTGATGGCCCAGAGGGCCACGTCACTCAACTGGGAGTAGCCGTTCTCGTCGTAGAAGATGGGCTGGCCGCCGTTGAACATCTGCAGGTGCACGTGCATGCCGCTGCCGCATTCGCCGTAGAAGGGCTTGGGCATGAAGGTGACGGTCTTGCCGTTTTGGATGGCGATGTTCTTCAGGAAGTACTTGAGCTTCTGCGTGCGGTCCGCGATCTCCCGCAGCGTGGAGAACTCGACTTCTATTTCCACCTGGCCGGGGCCGCCGTTCTCCGCGTGGTGGTACTTCACGGGGATGCCGCAGTCTTCCAGGGCGCGCACCATGGTGTTGCGCAGGTTGTAGCTCACATCGAAGGGCAGGTCCGCGTGGTAGCCGCCGTGCCCTTTGACCTTGTAGCCCGGGTTGTTGTCCACGGGGTCGTAGGGGCTGTCGATGCTGTTCCAGGCGGCCTGGGCGCTGTCCAGGTGCACCTCGATGTGGTTGATCTCGTTGCGGTACTCCACGTTGTCCAGCACGTAGAACTCGAACTCCGGGCCGAAGAGGCAGCGGTCGGAGATGCCGGCGTCCTTCAGGAACCGCTCCGCCTTCTCGGCCACATTGCGCGGGTCGCTCTCAAAGCGCACATAGCCGCCTTCGGTGATGCGGTAGATGTCCCCGATCATGGTGATGGTCGGTATCTCGGCGATGGGGTCGATGAACGCGGAGCTCAGGTCCGGGAGAAAGACCATGTCCGACTTCTCCACCGTCAAAAAGCCGTAGCTCGAGCCGTCGAAGCCTATGCCCTTCTCCAGCAGCGCGGGCGTGAACCGCTCCACGGGGATGGTCAGGTGGTGCCACCGCCCGTCCAAGTCCACCTCCTTGAAATCCACCATCTTGATGCCGTGCTCCCGCGCGAGCGCCTGGAAGTCCTCATAGGTTTTGCACATATGCATACTCCTTTGATTTGAATACGCTATATTTTAGCAGAAAACAGGGGGGATTGCAAGGTTTTTTTTCACATCCCCCATATCCCCTTCGCGTACTCCAGCACGGCCCTGTCCGCCGCGAAGCGCCCCGCCCCGCTGATGTTCATCAGGCTCATGCGGTTCCACTGGCGGGGGTCCCGGTAGAGCTCGGCGGCCGTCTGCTGGGCGAAGCGGTAGTCCGCGAAGTCCGCCAGGACCATAAAGGGGTCCCAGTGGATGGTGTTCCAGATCTCCCGGAACTCCTTGCCCGCCACGCCGTGGTTGATGAAGTCGATCACCCGGCGAATCTCCGCGTTGTTCTGGTAGTACTCCATGGGGACGTAGCCCGGGCGCAGGCGCTTGACCTCCTCGGCGCGCAGGCCGAACAGGAGGATGTTGTCCTCGCCCGCGGCCTCGAGGATCTCGACGTTCGCGCCGTCCAGGGTGCCCAGCGTGATGGCCCCGTTCAGCATCAGCTTCATGTTGCCGGTGCCGCTGGCCTCGGTGCTGGCCAGGCTGATCTGCTCGCTGAGCTCCGCCGCGGGCATGAGCTGCTCGGCCATGGTGACGCTGTAGTTCTCCAGGAAGTGCACCTGCAGCCGCCCGCGCACGTCGGGATCGCCGTTGATGAGGTCCCCCAGCGCCGCGATGAAGCGGATGATCTGCTTGGCGATGAAGTAGCCCGAGGCCGCCTTGGCCGCGAAGAACCAGGTGTGCGGCTGCACGAAGCGCGCCGGGTCCTCCTTCAGGGCCAGGTATTCCGCGAGGATCGAAAATGCGTTGAGGTGCTGGCGCTTGTACTCGTGCAGGCGCTTGACCTGCACGTCGAAGACGCTCTCCGGGTTGACGGCTAGATTATATTGCTTTTTCAGGCGGTCGGCGAACTCCTTCTTGTTGGCAAGTTTGATTTGGCCCAGGGCGTCGAGCACCTGCGGGTCGTCCGCGTATTCGCGAAGTTTTAGAAGCTCGTCCGCATCACAAATAAATTTATCGCCGATGAGCTCTTTTAGCAAAGAAGTCAACCGCGGGTTGGCCTGGCAGAGCCAGCGCCGGTGCGCGATCCCGTTGGTGACGTTGCCGAATTTCCCCGGGAAAACCGAAACGAAGTCAGCGAAGAGCTCCTTTTGGATGAGCTGGCTGTGCAGAGCCGAAACCCCGTTGACGCTGTGGCAGGCCGCGCAGCACAGGTTCGCCATGCGGATTTTGCCATCGGCGATGATGGAGGTGCGGGCGGCCTTGCCCTCGTTGCAGGTGGCGTCCCACATCTCCTCGCGGAAGCGGCGGTCGATCTCTTTGATGATCTGATAGACGCGCGGCAGCAGGCGGGCGACGAGGTCCTCCGGCCACTTCTCCAGGGCCTCGGGCATCATGGTGTGATTCGTGTAGGCGAACACGCGCGTGCAAATGTCCCAGGCCGCGTCCCAGCCGTAGCCGCACTCGTCCAGCAGCAGGCGCATCAGCTCCGGGATGGCCATGGTGGGGTGGGTGTCGTTGATGTGGATGGCCGCGTAGTCCGGCAGGGTGTCCGCGCTGCCGTGGTCACGCAGGTGACGGTGCACGATCTCCTGAATTGAGGCAGAGACCAAAAAATATTGCTGGCGCAGGCGTAAGGCCTTGCCCTCGGGGTGGTCGTCGGTGGGGTAGAGGCCCTTGGAGATCATCTCGGCCATGGCGTTTTCCTCCACCGAGGCCAGGTAGTTCCCCTTGATGAAGCTCTGCATGTCGATGTCCTGCTTCTTGGCGCTCCACAGGCGCAGGCGGGAGACGCCCTGCCCGCCCATGCCGGCCACCATCATGTCGAAGGGCACGGCCGTGACGGTCTTCGCCCCGGTGAGGCGCACCTGGTGGTAGCCGTCGATCCAGCTCTCCTCCACCTGCCCCTCGAAGGTCACGGTCTGCGCCTGGTCGTCGTGCTCCACCAGCCAGGCCTTGCCCCCCGGCAGCCAGAAATCCGGCAGCTCGGTCTGCCAGCCCTCCACCAGTTTCTGCTGGAAGATGCCGAACTCGTACAGGATCGAGAACCCCGTGGCGGGGATGCCCTGGGTGGCCAGCGCGTCCAGGTAGCACGCGGCCAGGCGGCCCAGCCCGCCGTTGCCCAGGCCGGGGTCCGGCTCGCAGCCGTAGAGCCTCTCCAGCCGCACGCCGAAGTCCCGCAGGGCGGCCTCGGCCAGCTCCGTCAGCCCCAGGTTGAACAGCGTATTTTTCAGCGAGCGCCCCATGAGGAATTCCATGCTCAGGTAGTACACCCGCTTGCTCTCGCGCTTGTCCGCGGAGAACTCCGCCCGCAGCCCGCCGAGCCAATCGCGCAAGATGCCCGCCAGGGCCTTGTAGTAGTGCACGTCGTCGGCGTCCCGGGGCGTCACGCCCAGAAAGCGGCTCAGGCGCGTGACCAGTTGCTCCTTCAATTCCTCTTTATTTTGCGGCAGTTGCATAAACAGATCACTCCTTTGTGCGGAGATTATAACATAGATGAACAAAAAATGCAAGGTTTTTGTTTGTAAGGGAATACGAATTGTCGCTCCGCGATACTCCCTCACCCGCTGCGGCGGGAGCTCCCTCACAGAGGGAGCCAGGGACTAGCGGTCACAATCCCCCGGCTCCCTCGTGAGGGAGCTCCGCCCGCAGGCGGTGAGGGAGTATCGCGGAGCGACAATTCATCACTCAGCATTGTCCAGCACCGCCCACGCCCCCCGTATCCCATCCACCGCCGCGCTCACAATCCCCCCGGCGTAGCCCGCGCCCTCCCCGCAGGGGTAGAGCCCGCGCACGTTGCTCTGCCCGTCCTCCGCGCGCAAAATGCGCACGGGCGAGGAACTGCGCGTCTCCGGCCCGGTGAGCACGGCCTCGGGGTGGGCAAAGCAGCGCAATTGCCGCGCCAGCAGGGGTAGCGCACTCGCCATGGCGGAGGTCACGGCCTCCGGCAGCACCCGCCGCAGGTCGCCCGGCACGGCCCCGGTGGGGCAGGTGGGTTTGATGCCGCCAAACTTTCGGCTGGGCCGCGCGGCGAGGAAGTCCCCGACAGTCTGCGCCGGTGCCGCGTAGGTCTCTCCTGCGATTGCGAAGGCCGCGCGCTCGATCCTGCGCTGCAATTCGACGCCTGCCAACGCATGGGAACCCTCGATCGACGGGTCAACCCCCACCAGCAGCGCCGCGTTGGAATTCTCCCCGCTTCGCGCGTGCTCGCTCATCCCGTTCGTGACCACGCCGCCCGCCTCCGAGCTTGCGCACACGACGGAGCCTCCCGGGCACATGCAGAAGGTGTAGACCCCGCCGTCCGGAAGATGCGCCGCCAGCTTGTATTCCGCCGCGCCCAGAGCCGGATGCCCCGCGAACGCGCCGTACTGCGCCCGGTCGATCCATTCCCTGGGGTGCTCGATGCGCGCGCCCACGGCGAAGGGCTTTTGCCGCATCTCCACGCCCGTTTTGTGCAAATATTCTACAGTGTCTCTGGCGGAATGCCCAATACACAGCAGCAGCGCGTCTGTCTGTAGAGACGCACGGCTGTGCGTCTCCGCCTGATTCGCATAAGTCACCCCGCACAGCCGGCCCCGCTCCACGGAAATCCCGTCCAGGCGCGCGCCAAAGCGGACCTCCCCGCCCAGGGCCTCGATCTCCTCCCGCAGGGCCGTGATCACACCGCCAAAATTGGCGTCACCGCCGAGCCTGTCCGTGCCGATGTGCGGCTTGGCCTGCACCAGAATCTCCTGCGGCGCGCCGTGGGCCGCGAGCTCCTCCAGAACGAAGCGGCACAGCGGGTCCTTGATGCCGGTGTTCAGCTTGCCGTCGGAGAACGTACCCGCGCCGCCCTCGCCGAACTGCACGTTGCTCTCGGGGTTCAGTTGGCGGGTCTCGTGGAATGCCGACACGTCTGTGCGCCGTTTATCGATCGATTGCCCCCGCTCAAGCACGATGGGCCGGTGCCCCGCCCGCGCCAGGGTGAGCGCCGCGAAGATTCCCGCCGGGCCGAAGCCCACGACGACGGGGCGCAATGCGCTCTCGCGCCGGAATGCGGGCACTTCAAGCGGCTTCTCATGGTAGACCTCCACGCCGGGGCGCAGATAGCGCGCCTCGTTTTCAATTTCAACAAGCGCGTGGCACACGAAGTGCACGTCGCTCCTCTTCCGGCTGTCCACGGCCTGCCGCAGCAGCCGCACATTTAAAATGGCCTCGCCCGGGCAGCGCAGCTTGTCGCACGCAGACCGGGCTAGATTTTCCATGAGGTCGCCGTCCAGCGGGACGGGCAGGGCTTGCAGCAAAAGCATTATTTTGTCTTGGTTTTGACTTGCGTCCACAGGTTGCCTATCAGAGTCTGCACGTCCTCCGGCAGGTTTGCGTAGTACTGCACCGGGGGCAGCGTGGCGGGGTCGGGGTAGAGATAGGGGTTGTTGCCCAGGCTGTATTCCGGGTTCTGGCGCACGGCGCTGTGGGGGCTGGCGTACATGATGTACTCCGCGTTGGCCAGGGCCACGTCCGGCTCCAGCAAAAAATTGATGAACAGCAGGGCGGCTTCGAGGTTCTTGGCGCCCTTGGGCACGCACATGCTGTCGTAGAAGTAGTTGACGCCCTCCTTGGGCAGGCAGAAGCCCAGGTCGGGGTTGTTGTCATGCATCATCAGGTAGTCGCCCGCGTAGTAGGGCCCCATCACGGCGTTCTCGCCCTCCATGATGCCGTAGATCTCGTCGGCGATATAGGCCTGCACCAGGGGGGCCTGCTCCTTGAGCTTATCGGCGGCGGCGCGCCAATCGGCTTCGCTGGTGGTGTTGGCGTCCTGCCCCAGCAGGAACTGCGCCGTGCCGAAGGCGTCGCGGGGGGAGGAGAACTGCAGCACCTGCCCGGCGTAGGCAGGGTCCCACAGGGCGGCCCAGCTGTCCGGCGCGGAATCCACCAGCTTGGTGTTGTAGATGATGCCCGTGACGCCCTCAGTATAGGGCACGGAATAGCGTCCCTGCGGGTCAAAGTAGAGGCTCCGGTATTCCTGTGGGATATACTTGTAGTTGGGGATCTGCGCAAAATCCAGGGGCTCGAGCAGGTCCTCGGCGATCAGCCACTCGATGAGGTAGTCCGAGGGGAAAATTACGTCGTATCTTACCCCGCCGCCGGCCACCTTGGCTTTGAGGGTCTCGTTGGTGTCGAAGAAATCGTAGTTCACCTTGATGCCCGTCAGCTCCTCAAAGGCTCTCACCACATCCAGGCTCTTGTCCGCGCCGTCGGAGATGTACTCCCCCCAGTTGCACACGTTGAGGGTTGTACCCTCCAGGGCCCGCGTGTATTCGCTGACCAGGTTGAGCTTGTCCAGGCCGCTGCCCCCCGTGCAGGCGCACAGGGCCGCCAGCAGGGCGGCGCATGCCAGGATGGAAATGATTTTTTTCATGATGGAAACCTCCCCTTGGTTATATTTTTTTCGCTTTTTGCCGCTTCTCCGCCTGCGCCTGCACCACGTTGCTCAATATCAGCAGCAGAAAGATCGCCACGAACACCAGGCTGGACAGGGCGTACATGTCGGGTTTTACCCTTTTCTTCGTCATAGAATATATATATAACGGAAGTGTTTGGAAGCTCGGGCCGTTGGTGAAGTTGCTCACCACGAAGTCGTCCAGGGAGATGGTGAAGGCCATCAAAAAGGCCGAGAACACCCCCGTGGAGATCGCCGGCAGCACCACCAGGAAGAACGCCCGGAAGGGCGTCGCGCCCAGGTCCTGCGCGGCCTCGGCCAGGTGCGGGTCCGTCTGGCGCAGCTTGGGCAGCACCGAGAGGATCACGTAGGGCAGGCAAAAGGTCACGTGGGCGATCAGCAGCGAGGCGAAGCCCAGGGGGTCGGCGATGCGCAGCAGCCGCGCGCCGAACACGAACAGCAGCATCATCGAGATGCCCGTGACGATCTCCGGGTTCATCAGGGGCACGTTGGTGATGTTCAGCAGCAGGCCCTGCGCCCATTTGCGGCGCGTTTTGTCGATGCCCAGCGCCGCCGCCGTGCCCAGCAGCACGGAGATCGCGGCCGCCAGCAGCGCGAGGACCAGCGTATTGCACAGCGATTCGCGCGCGGCGGGGTTGTTGGCGATCTCCCGGTACCAATAGAGGCTGAAGCCCTGGAACTGCGCGACGGAGTTGGACGAGTTGAACGAGAACAGCACCATCACAAGCAGTGGCGCATAGAGGAAGAACAAAATCAGCCCGGCATAGATTTTTGAGAAGAGGCCCTGTTTCTTACGCAATGAACGCCCCCCCCTCCCTGTCCGAAAAGCGCTTCATCACCATCATGCACACCAGGATGATCGCCATCAGGATCAGCGACAGCGACGCGCCCAGGTTGTAATTATACGCCCCCAAAAATTGCAGCTCGATCAGGTCGCCGATGAGCGAGCCCCTGCCGCCCAGCTTCTGGCTGATGTAGAACGTGCTCACCGAGGGCACGAACACCATCGTCACGCCGCTGACCACCCCGGGCACGCTCAGCGGCACGGTGATCTTGCGCAGCACGTTGAACCTGTTGGCCCCCAGGTCCTGCGCGGCCTCCACCAAGGAGACGTTCATGCGGGCCATTACGGTGTAGATCGGCAATATCATAAACGGCAAATAATTATATACCATGCCCAGAATCACCGCCCCGGGCGTGTTGAGCAGCTTTAGATTGGGCAATTGCAGCGCGCCCAGAAACGTGTTGATGATCCCGTGGGTCTCCAGGATCGTGCGCCAGGAGTAGGTGCAGATCAAAAAGTTCATCCACATGGGCACCATGATGAGCATCATCAGCGTGCGCTGCGTGCTGGCCTTGGTGTGCGCCATGAAGTGCGCCAGGGGGAACGCCAGCACCAGGCAGATCGCCGTGGCGTAGAGGGCCAGGCGTATGGAGTCCCCGAACACCCGCCCCAGCATGCGCCTGGACTCCTCGGTCTCGAACAGCCCCTGGAAAATGGACAGGCTGAACTGCCCCGAGGCGTCCGTGAAGGCGTACACCGCCACGAGTGCGAGGGGCGCCACGATGAACAGCAGGCTCCACAGGAGGTACGGCGCGTTGAGGGCCGCCGCCGCGCCGGTGGGCTTTTTGGATATCTCTTTGCGCGCCCTACTCATCATCATCCTCCTCCTCCGGGTTCGAAAGCTCCTCAAACTCCTCGGAATAGCACGAGTAGTCGCCGATCAGGTCGGAATACTTCGATTTCTTCATCACGTGGATTTCGTCGGGCCTGATGGAGATGCCGATGACCTCGCCCAGTGTGTGTTCCTGCGTGCTTTGGATCATCCATTTAAAGCCCTGCACGTCCACGATGTATTCGTAGTACACGCCCTTGAAGGTGACGCTGGTCACCGTGCCCCGCAGCACCTTGGCTCTGGGCGGCACGATGTCCACGTCCTCCGGGCGGATGACCACGTCCACTTTTTCATTTTGTTCAAACCCCCTGTCCACGCACGCGAAGGTCATCCCGGCGAACTTGACGCGCAGGTCCTCCAGCATCACGCCGTCCAGGATGTTGCTCTCCCCGATGAAGTCCGCCACGAAGGCGTTCTTCGGCTCGTCGTAGACGTCCTTCGGCGTGCCGATCTGCTGGATGACGCCCTCGTCCATCACCACGATGGTGTCGCTGAGGGAGAGCGCCTCCTCCTGGTCGTGGGTGACATAGATGAAGGTGATGCCCAGCTGCTGCTGGATGTTCTTCAGCTCCGCCTGCATGTCCTTGCGCAGCTTTAGATCCAGCGCGCCCAGCGGCTCGTCGAGGAGGAGAACCCGCGGCTTCACCGCCAGGGCCCGGGCGATGGCCACGCGCTGCTGCTGCCCGCCCGAGAGCGAGGCCACGCTGCGCCGCTCAAAGCCCGTGAGGTTGACCATCTTGAGCATCTCGGCCACGCGGGCGTCGACCTCGTCCTTGGGCAGCTTGTGCAGCTTCAGCCCGAACGCCACGTTTTTCCAGACGTTCAGGTGGGGGAACAGGGCGTAGCGCTGGAAGATGGTGTTCACCTGCCGCTTGTGCGGCGGCACGCTCTTGACGTCCCTGCCATCAAAAAGCACCTGCCCCCCGTCGGGCTCCAAGAAGCCGGCGATGACGCGCAGGGTGGTGGTTTTGCCGCAGCCGGAGGGCCCAAGCAGTGTGATGAACTCCCTGTTGCGGATATACAGGTTCAGGTTCTTCAGAACCGGCTCGTCGTCGTCGAAGCTGACGGTGATGTTCTTCAGATCGATGACGATGTCCTGAAGGTCTTTTTCCAATTATCATGCCCCCAAAAATTTATAATCAACGGGCGGCAAGACTGCCACCCCTACTATAATACCGCATATTGGGCAAAAAGTCAAGGGAATTGTGCGAACAGCTCCCGCGCCCTTTCAAGCCGCCCTTGCAGCCACAGCCAGCCAAACAGCGCCTCCAGCGCGGTGGCCAGGGAATACTCCCCCCGTGTGAACCCGCGGGGCACGTGGCCGGGCTGGGCGTTTTGCCCCCGGCGGAATATTTCGGCCTCCCCCTCGTCCAGCAGGGGGAGGATTTTCGTTGCCATTTCGGCCTGCGCGCGCGCGTTGACGAGCTTCGCGCTCTCGCGGTGCAGCTGCCGCTGCGGCCGGGCGGGCCCGTCGATCAGGGCCTCGCGCACCAGCAGGTCGAAGACCGTGTCGCCGAGGAAGGCCAGGGCGAGGGGGGGCAGGCGGGTGGGGTTTTCGGTCATAGCGCCTCCAGGGCCTCCTTCCTTGACGCGTCTTTCTCACTTTTTGCATCTCAGGTAATAGCAATACATGATCCCTGTATGCCTGGCGCGCATCCGGTCCGAATCCTCTATCTCAAAATAGTCTTCGATCATATCCTCAAATTCCTGGGGCGGCATATCGAATTTGTCGGGCCGTCCCAGGCGGCCCTCGATCCGCATCGCCATGCGGCCGCCCGGGCTTCCGGCGTTCGGGATATCCAGCACGAACCTGCCGCCCGGCTTCAATATGCGGTGGAATTCCCTGACCGCCTTCAGGACAAACGCCCTCTCATAGTACTCAAGGACCCCGATGCATTCCCCGATGTCGAAGGCGTTGTCGTCAAAGGGCGTCTCATGGATGCTCCCGCAATGCAATGCGCCGACGGAGACTTTGTTTTTCTTCACAAAGTTTTTGAGCAGCCGGATGGTTCGGCCGCTGATATCGACCCCGTAATACGTGGAGGGCCACCTGTCGTATCCCTTGCACATCAGGTTCAAGGAGCAGCCAAGCTGGATGAACCTCATGCCCTTATCCGGCGATAAGTAGTCCCTGATCTCTTTTTTGCATTCGCTTTTGTAGGACTGCTGATCCGCTTCCGCCTTCCAACTGGGGTAGTCCGGGTCATTCGTGATATCGTCCGGCAGGGTGTCATAGCCCGGGGCGTCTTTTTTACCATGGTCGGCAATGCATCTGTCGTATGATTTCGCGACCCGTTTCAGATGGCTCTCCATCGCGCCCCTACCTCACATACTCAAACTCGAAGTCGTAGATGCTCACCGTGTCGCCCTCCTGTATCCCCGCGGCCTCCAGGGCGTCGATCACGCCGCTCCTCTGCAGGGCCCGCTGGAAATACTGCAGCGACTCGTAGTCGTCCATGTCGCAGCCGCGCAGCACGCGCAGCAGCCACGGGGCCTCCACCAGGAACACCCCGTCCTCCTCCCGCACGGTGAAGCTCTCGCCCTCCTGCGGGTCGTAGAAATCCCCGGGCAGGGGCTCGGGCTCGTAGCGGCGGATGGGCGGCAGCTCCTGCAGTTTGTGGTATACGGCCTTGACCAGGTCGTCCGTGCCCTCGTGGATCGGCGCGCAGATCTCGAAATACGCATAGCCCTCGCCCGTGAAATAGTCGCGCAGGCGCTGGAGCTGCTCGGGGGTCGCCAGGTCGGTCTTGTTGGCCGCCACGATCTGCGGGCAGTCGGCCAGGCCGGGCATATAGGAAACCAACTCGCGGTTGAGCAGAGCGAAGTCGTCGAGGGGGTCGCGGCCCTCGCTGCCCGCGGCGTCCAGGACGTGCACCAGCATGCGGCAGCGCTCCACGTGGCGCAGGAAGGCGTGGCCCAGGCCCACGCCCTGGCTGGCGCCCTCGATGAGGCCCGGGATGTCCGCCATGACGAAGCTGCTGCCCAGCCCCAGTGCCACCACGCCCAGCACCGGCGTGACGGTGGTGAAGTGGTAGTCCGCCACGATGGGCTTCGCCTGGCTCACCGCGGCGATGAGGGAGCTCTTGCCCACGTTGGGGAAGCCCAGCAGGCCCACGTCGGCCAGGAGCTTGAGCTCCAGGGTGACGTCCAGGGCCTCGCCCGGCGTGCCCGGCTTGGCGAAGCGCGGGGTTTGGCGCGTGGGGGTTGCGAAATGCACATTCCCCCAGCCGCCGCGCCCGCCCTTGGCGATGCGCACGGGCTCGTCGCCCGAGACGTCGGCCAGCAGGCGGCCCGTCGCGGCGTCCTTCACCAGGGTGCCGCGCGGCACGCGGATCGTCAGGTCCTCGCCCTTCTTGCCGCTGCGCCGCCCGGCCGCCCCGCCCGCCCCCGCCCCGGCGGCGTACTTGCGCCGGTAGCGGAAATCCGCCAGGGTGGACAGCCGGTCGTCGGCCAGGAGGTATACGCTGCCGCCGTGGCCGCCGTCGCCCCCGCTGGGGCCGCCGCTGGCCACGTACTTCTCGCGATGGAAGGCCACGCAGCCGTCCCCCCCCGCCCCGGCGGAGAGGGAGATGCGCGCGGTGTCGACAAATGCGGGCATGAGTACTCCTTTACTTCATCCAGATCCAGCCGAAGAGGAACACCCGCGCGAGCCACTGCGCCCAGGGGGGCCAGCTCTTCCACGCGGGCGCGGGCTTGGCGGAAGCGCCCTCCCGGATGAACAGCTGCGTCCAGTAGAGCCTGCCGTTCTTCTCATAGATGCCCACGCCGAGCCGGTCGTAATCCCCCAGGATGTTCGCCTTGTGCCCGGAGGACTTCATCCACGCGGCCATGACGTCCGCGGGCGTGTTGTAGCCGGCAGCGATGTTCTCCCCCCGCGCCGTGCTGGCCGCGACGCCGTACTCCTCCAACACGGTGAAGCAGGCGCTGCCGTTGGGGCGCTGGTGCTCAAACCTGACGGCGATCTCCTCCGCGCGCTTCGCCGCGGCGGCGTCCAGATGGTCCATGCCGCCGCGCAGCTCGGCCAGGCCCGCGTTTCTGCGCTCGGCGTTCACCAGGCGCAGCACCTCGGCCTCAAAGCCGGAGGTGTCCTTGGCGGCGGCGGGCAGGGCGAAAAAGCCTGCCAGCAGCGCCGCCGCGGCGAGCAGGGAGATCAGGGTGCGCACGCGTTTCATTGTGATCCGTCCTTTATGCTCAAGCTGTTTTGCCTGTCCGTCAGGACTTGAAAAAACTGGATGCCATGGAGAAAAACCCATCGATATAGTTCCAGGTATCCAGTGCCCAGTCCCACAGAAGCAAGCCGGTGTCGCTGGGGAGCTTGCCGGCGCCGGGGTTTGCGGAGGCCGCCCCGTCGTTGATGAACAGCTGCACCCAGCACAGCGTGCCGTCCGCTTTCTGGCACACGCCCACGCCGATGCAGTTGAAGTTGGCGTCCAGGCCCAGGATGTTGCTCCTGTGCCCCGGGGAATTCATCCACGCGGCGACGACCGCGGCGGGCGAGGTCTGCCCCATGGCGATGTTCTCACCGGCGACCTGGTACGCGATGCCGTATTCCGCGAACACGGTGGACCACTTCCTGCCGTCGGGCCGCAGGTGGTTCGAGTCGTACTTGACGGCGATCTCCTCGGCGCGCTTCCGGGCGGCGGCGTTGAGGGCGCTGTGGGTGGCCGCAAGGGCGCGCCTGCCGTCGCCCGCGCGCTCCGCGTTCGTCAGGCGCAGCACCTCGGCGGCATAGGCGGAGGTGTCGGCCTTTTTGGCGGGAGCGGCGGCCGCGGGCATGGCAAAAAGGCCGGCCAGCAGCGCCGCGGCGGCGAGCAGGGAGATGAAAATGCGGGCACGTTTCACCATTGCGACCACCCTATCCTATTTGTTAGAAGCTGAATATGCCGCGGAAAAATCCCGCGATGGAGTTCCATATGCTCATGATCCAGTTCGAGATGCCCGCGAAGAAGTTGACGTCGTTGCCGGGCGTGACAACCGCGCCGGGGGGGTTGGTGTCGCCGTCATTCGCAAGGGCGCTGGAGGTCACGAACACTTGCACCCAATAGAGCTTGCCGTCGAGGCCCTCGCATATGCCCACGGCGATCCAGTTGTAGTCGTACAGCTCGCCGAGCATATTTTTCCGGTGGTCCTCGGAGCCCATCCAGCCCGCGATGGCCTGCGCGGGCGTGCCCTGTCCCGCGGCGAGGTTCTCCCCGCAGGCCGTCCAGGTGACGCCGTATTCGGCGAACACAGTGGAGAAGGACCTGCCGTCGGGGCGTTTGTGGTCGATCGACGGATTGGCGGCGAACTCCTTGGCGCGCTGCATCGCGGCGTCGTTGAGCTTTTTGCTGCCGAATTGCAGCGCGGCCTTGCCGGCGGCCGCGCGTTCCGCGTTGAGGAGGCTCACCACCTCGGCGGCATAGCCGGCTGTGTCGATGGCGGCCGCGGCTGTGGGGGCGAAGGCGCCGCACAGCAGGGAGAGCGTGAAGAGTGCTGCGAGTACGGAAAGGATGCGTTTCATTTTTTAACCACCTTTTTTTTATTTTCCTCTATTTCACTTCATTGCTTCACAGCAACACTCTATATTATGCATTTTATACGCTATTTGTCAAGGACCTTTATCGGGTATCCACGGTCCCAATTATTGGGCGGCCCCGTTTCACCATTGCGACCTCCTGTTCTATTTGGAAATATTAGAAGCTGAATATGCTGCGGAAAAACCCCGCGATGGAGTTCCATATGCTCATGATCCAGTTCCAGATGCCCGTGAAGAAGTTGGTGCTGCCGCCGCCACCACCACCGCCGCCGCCGGGCGTGACAATCGCGCCGGGAGGGTTGGTGTCGCCGTCGTTCGCAAGGGCACTGGAGGTCACGAACAGCTGCACCCAATAGAGCTTGCCGTCGAGGCCTTCGCACACGCCCACGCCGATCCAGTTGTAGTCATACACCTCGCCGAGGATGTTCTTCCTGTGCCCCTCGGAGGCCATCCAGGCCGCGACGGCGTCCGCGGGCGTGGCCTGCCACGCGGCCAGGTTTTCGCCGCAGGCGGTCCAGGTGATGCCGTACTCGGTGAATATGGTCTGCAATTCCCTGCCGTCGGGGCGCTTGTGCTCGATCGTATAGTCGGCGGCGTACTCCTTGGCGCGCTGCAGCGCGGCGTCGTTGAGCTTTTTGCTGCCGAATTGCAGCGCGGCCTTGCCGGCGGTCGCGCGCTCCGCGTTGACCAGGCTCACCACCTCGGCGGCATAGCCGGCGGTGTCGATGGCGGCCGCAGCTGTGGGGGCGAAGGCGCCGCACAGCAGGGAGAGGGTGACGAGGGCCGCGAGTACAGAAACGATGCGTTTCATTGGGATCCCTCCTTGAATGTAGATTGTTGTCGTTTTATTATAGAACTTCATGCGGGAGCTTGTCAAGCGGAATTTTATACAATAATTCCCACAAAGGCGATCAGGCAATCCCCAGCCCCGGCGCGGCGTTGAGCTCCGGCCCCGCAAAATTGCCCGCCAGAGATTCATAGTACCCCTGGGCCCCCACCATGGCGGCGTTGTCGCCGCAGTAAGGCAGCGCGGGCAGGTACAGCGCGAGGCCTTCGGCCCCGCAGCGGCGGGCCATCTCGGCGCGCAGGACGCTGTTGGCGCACACCCCGCCCGCCAGCACGACCTTCGTATGCCCCCCCGCCCGTGCCGCCAAGAGCGTGTTTGTGCAGAGATAATCTGCCACGGCGAACTGGAAGGACGCGGCAAAGTCCTCAATTCCGAATGCTGAATGCTGAATGCTGAATTGATTGATCTGGTTCAGCGCCGCGGTTTTGAGGCCGGAGAAGCTGAAGTCATAGGGGCTATTGGCCACCTTGGGTCTTGGGAATTTGAAGGCCTTCTGGTCGCCGCCCAGGCCGAGCTTGTCCAGATGCATGCCGCCGGGGTAGGGCAGGCCCAGCACGCGCGCGGTCTTGTCCAGGGCCTCGCCGGCGGCGTCGTCGCGGGTGCGGCCCAGCACGCGGAAGGTGGTGTAATCGGCGACCTCCACGATGTGCGTGTGCCCGCCGGAGACCACCAGCGCCAGGAAGGGCGGCGCCAGATCGGCATGCGTGAGATAATTGGCGGCAATATGTGCGCGAAGGTGGTGCACGGCGATCAGCGGCTTCCCCGCGGCGTAGGCCAGTCCCTTGGCGTAGTTGACCCCCACCAGCAGGGCGCCGACGAGGCCCGGCGCGTGGGTCACGGCCACGGCGCCGATGCCCTCCAGGGTGAGCCCCGCCTGTCGCAGCGCCTCCTCCGTCACGCCTGAAATGGCCTCCACGTGCATGCGCGAGGCGATTTCGGGCACCACGCCGCCGTAGATTTTGTGGGCCTCCACCTGGCTTGCCACGACATTGGACAGCGCGGCCCTGCCGTCGGTGACGACAGCGGCGGCGGTCTCGTCGCAGGAGGATTCAAGGGCGAGGATGGTCATGAGGGCTCCTTATCGATCTTTCTCTTGAAACTCATCAACTAATATCGGCCAGCTTTCGCTCTAAGCTTCGCTTGTCCTCTCGTATCTTTTTAAATGCGACTTCCAATTGCGCCAGATAGAGGTCTACACGCTCACAACCGTAGCCGTTGAGTTCTACCCCGAACATATTACGGTATTTTTCGTTGGGCATATAATTTTTCCCCAATTGACTATCTACTGTGGTTGGGGACTTGGTTGAATAGTTTTCTAGTGACTCGAATTTCTGCAATAGCATTTGCAGAATTTCCTTCATTTCATCTCCTTTAGCGGTGCTCATGACCTGTTGCTCCAGAAGAAAGCCCTGAACCATGGCGTGGATGGGACTTCGGGGCGTTTCATCACCAAAATCAATTTTTGCAATGCAAGCACACAGGGTTTTGCCAAGCGATTTAAGTCCCATGTAGTCGTTGATGTACTCAAACGCCCGCTCATCTTTCACATCAAACGGCAAAACCGTGCCCACCTCGGCAATTACAATCGCAGGCTTACCCACGGAGTGACGGAACGCCAATTCATACATGACATTCGGATTGAGGTTGGTCAGGTTGGCGATGACCAGGTCGCTCGTATAGATTTGCTCCAGCACCTGGCGGTTGATGGAGCCGATGTCGAACATCTCATGGGCAACAATGACGTCAAACTCGCCGCCGATGGCGTCCTTGATGCCCTGCACCACGCCGTCGATGTGGCGGCGGATGGGGTCCGTCGGCTTGCCTATAGGCGTAATGATGAAACAGGTCTTCTTTGCTTCGGACATGGGGGCCTCCTGTATGTTTTATAGGCAGGTGGCAAGAATGCCGCCCCTACAGTTATGCTTGTCGCACAAAGTGCGTCGCTGCGCGATACTCCCTCACCGCCTGCGGGCGGAGCTCCCTCACGAGGGAGCCGGGGGCTTGTCACTGAGAGTTTGCAGAAGACGTGCGGAAGGAAATCCCCTGGCTCCCTCGTGAGGGAGCTCCGCCCGCAGGCGGTGAGGGAGTATCGCGCAGCGACAACTCACACAACCTCCATCGTCATCAGTATCGCGTCTTCCTTCGGCTTCTCATAAAAATTTTTGCGCCTGCCCACGCGCTTGTAGCCCCGCGCCTCGTACAGCCGCAGTGCCCCCGCGTTGCCCTCGCGGCACTCCAGGTGTATCTTCTCACACCCCCGCAGGATGGCCCCGGCCTCTGCCCGGGCCAGCAGCGCGCTGGCGACGCCCTGCCGCCGGTATTGCGGGAACACCGCCAGGTCGTCCACGAAGGCCTCGCCCGCGATCTCATCCACGCCGAGGAACCCGGCGACACATGCCCCCAATTCCCCTCCCGGGAGGGGTGGCGCCGCAGCGCCGGGGTGGTTGTGCGGAGCACCATGCAGCAAAGCGGTGAGCATGTGATTGTGCTCCAACTCGAATTTTTCGCGCAGCTTGGCCTCGCTTGCCGGAGGGGAGAACGCGATGCGCTCCAACTCGGCGAGGGCGGGGAGGTGCGCCTCCTGCGCGGGGACAATCGCGGCCTCGCAGAGAAGATCCGGCAGCAGGGCCGGGAGGGCCTTGTCAATCCGGCGGGCGCAGGCGCGGTAGGCCTCCAGGTCGCCGCCGTAGGGGTCGGCAATGCCGCCGGCGAGCACGCGCAGCTTCTCGTGGGGGAGGTGGGGCGCGATCGCCCGGGCGTGCCCGGCCGCCATGCAGACGACGAAATCGGCCTGCGCGAGCAGCTCCGGCGTGGCCTGACGGGCGCGATGGGCGGCGATATCCGCGCCGAAATCGATGGCCGCGGCGACGGCGTTGGAGGAGGCGGGGGAGCCCGGCCAGGCGGCGATCCCCGCGCTGGAGACATTGATCTCGGGGTATCGCATGGCGAACAGGCCCGCCGCCATGGGGCTGCGGCAGGTGTTGCCTGTGCAGACAAACATCACTTCCATGCACATACCTCCAATTTAAGTATAGCATATTTTTGCCGGAAATGCAAGCATTCTTTCATTTGCGGCGGGGCAATGCCTTGCCGCAACGCCAAAATATTTTCTGCAAAACATCGATTTTACAAAAAAATTTATCAAGTTTTCGCTTTTTGGCCATTTTGGCGCAGAAAAGTGCGCCAAAACGGCCGTTTCCGCGGGGATAGTGAAGGGGGGATTCGCGATGGCGGGTTCAGACAGCAAAAAAACGACCATTGGCAGGAGGAACGAGGCGCGGCTGCGGGAGGAGGTCATCGACGGCTACCGCAAGCTGGCCTTCGGCAACAACCGGGACACGCTGCGGCTGATGTTCCGCGACGACATGCCCAGCCCCGCGGCGCTGGCGAGGATGGACGTCTTCAACGTCAGCTCGATCAAGCGGGACAAAAGCGGCAACCTGGAGATCAAATTCTACGACCGGTGCGAGGCACTGGAGCACCTGGAGGCGTTCTGCACGGCCACGGAGGGCCGCGAGGGCGTCAAGGCGTTCTACGACGCCATCGCGAGAAGCGTGGAGGAGACGTAGGGCACAACCACCCCGCCCTTCGGGCGCCCCTCCCAGGAGGGGAATGGGGAAGGAGGTGAAAACACATGGATGGCACAAGGCAAATCGAGCGGTTCTCAAGGCAGCAGCTGCGGGTGCTCAACTGGTGGTGGCCCGATGGGCCGGACGCGTGCTATAACGCCGTCGTCTGCGACGGCGCGGTGCGCTCGGGCAAGACGCTGTGCATGTACCTGTCCTTCCTGGCGTGGATGTCCTTCTACTTCAGCGGCGCGGCCTTCGCGCTGTGCGGCAGGTCGGTCGGCTCCGTCAGGCGCAACATCGTCGCGCCGTACGCGCCGCTGCTGCGGGACTTCGGGTTCGGCTGCCGGGAGAACATCGGCGAGAACCGGATGGACGTCACCTTCGGGGGGGTCACCAACCGGCTGTACCTCTTCGGCGGGAACAACGCGGGCTCCGCCGGGTGGATCCAGGGCATGACCCTCGCGGGGGCGCTGTTCGACGAGGTGGCCCTGATGCCGCGGGACTTTGTGGAGCAGGCCATCGCGCGCTGCTCGCCGGAGCGGGCGCGGCTGTGGTTCAACTGCAACCCGGAGTACCCACAGCACTGGTTCCACCGGGAGTGGGTGCAGAGGGCAGGGGCGAAGAACGCGCTGTACCTGCACTTCACCATGGAGGACAACCCGTCCTTAAGCGAGGTGGTGAAGGCGCGCTACCGGGGCATGTATTCCGGCGCGTTCTACCGGCGCTTCATCGAGGGGGAGTGGTGCGCGGCGCAGGGCCTGGTCTACCCCATGTTCTCGCCGGAGCGGCACGTGGTGAGCGGGCTGCCGGAGCGCTTCGGGCGCTACGCGGTCTCCTGCGACTACGGCACGGTGAACCCGAGCTCCTTCGGGCTCTGGGGGCAAAATGGCGACACCTGGACGCGCCTGCGGGAGTACTACTGGGACTCACGCCAACAGGGCCAGCAGCGCACGGACGAGGAGCACTACCGGGCACTGGAGCAGCTGGCGGGCGGGCTGCCCATCGCGTTCGTGGCCTGCGACCCCTCGGCGGCCAGCTTCATGGAGTGCATACGGCGGCATGGGCGGTACATTGCGATCCCCGCAAGAAATGATGTCCTGGCGGGCATCCGCACGGTGGCCGACGCGCTGCTGGCGGGGCGGCTGAAGTTCCACGCCAGCTGCGCCGACTGCATCCGGGAGTTCGGGCTCTACTGCTGGGAGGAGGCTGACGGGCGCGACGCGCCCCGCAAGGAGAACGACCACGCCATGGACGACGTGCGGTACTTCGCGGCCACGGCGATGCACGGCAATGACGGGGACGGTTTTTTCGCGGGGAGCGTGGGGAGGAGTTAGCAGCCCTTTGGCGCTGCGCGCAACCACCCCGGCCCTGCGGGGCCACCCCTCTGGCGCTGCGCGCAACCACCCCGGCCCTGCGGGGCCACCCCTCCCAGGAGGGGAATTGGGGATTGGGCCGCGAGCAGGAGAGCTAACCAAACATAGCAGCAAACCGAGGGGGTCCAAGGGGGGACTTCAGCCCTCCTTGTGGGGGGCCCGGGGGAGATCTCCCCCGGTAAAAACAAGAAAGGATGAAATCATGCCAAGAAAACGAAACCAGACGCCCGCATCCGATGAATTGGCCCTCCCAGCGGCGCGGGGGGAACGCAGAGGAGACTTCCCGGCGGTCATGGGGAACCTGCCCCGGGGAGGCCCGGAGAGCTGGCCCTGCGGCCCGGGCGAGACCCGCTGCCCGGCGAATGAAGCCGCGCTCTACCAGCAGCTGCGGGAGAATGTGCCCATCATCGACGCGGCGGTGATGCGCCTGGTGCGGCTGCTGGGCGGCTTCGAGCTGCGCTGCGGCGACAGGGACGTCGAAACGCGGCTGGCGGAGTTCCTGGAGATGATCCCTGTGGGGGGGACGCAGCGGGGCGTCTCGGCCTTCGTGGGCGGGTACTTCGAGCAGCTGCTGACCTACGGCACGGCCCTGGGCGAGCTGGTCCTGCGGGAGGACGGGCAGCCCGCCGCCCTGTGGAACGCGCCGCTGGAGGGCATCACGCTGCGGCGGGCGAGGAACGGCCTGGACGTGGAGATCTGCACGGGGGAGGCGGACAGGCTCAGGGCCGCGCCCTGGCCGGAGCTGCTGTTCTACAGCGTGCTGAGCCCCTCGCCCGGGGCGCTGACGGGGAATTCCCTGCTGAAGGGGCTGCCCTTCGTCAGCTCGGTCCTGCTGCAGATCCTGGACACCCTGGGGGCGAACTGGGAGCGGCTGGGCAACGTGCGCTTCGCGGTGACGTACCACCCGGGGAGTGATCCAAATGAGCAGGCCAGAGCGGGCGAGCGAACGAAACTCTTGGCCCGGGAGTGGGAGAAGGCCATGCAGGAGGGCGCCGGCGTGCGGGACTTCGTGGCGGCCGGGGATGTGCGCATCGCGGTGATCGGCGCGGACGCCCCCATGCCCGACTGCCAGGTGCCCGTGCGGCAGCTGCTGGAGCAGATCGTGGCGAAGACGGGCCTGCCGCCCTTTTTGCTCGGGCTGACGTGGAGCTCCACGGAGCGCATGAGCTCGGTGCAGGCGGATCTGCTCACCAGCGAGCTGGAGAGCTACCGGCGGGTGCTCACGCCCGTGATCCTGCGTGCGGCGCAGATGATCCTGCGCATCTGGGGCGAGGACCCGCGCTGCAGCGTGGAATGGGAGGACATCACCCTGGCCGACGAGGTGGAGCTGGCAAGGGCAAGGCTGCTGCGGGCGCAGGCGGAAAGGATTGAGGAAGAAGAATGACCCGGCGCCCCGCGCAACCACCCCGGCGCTGCGGCGCCACCCCTCCTAGGAGGGGAATTGGGGACTGACCGGGAACAGGATGGCATTTCAATAATGGAGGAGGGAATTTATGGACATTCAAAAGCTCATGGAACAGGCGGTTGAAACGGCCAGTGGCACGCCGGGTGAGGACGACCTGGCACTGATCCACCGGTGGACGAGGAGAGAGCTGGCCGCGCAGGAGGTGTACGTCTTCCAGGCGAACCTGTGCGACAACGAGATCGACCGCGACGGCGAACGGTTCACGCGCGCGGCCCTGGAGAAGCTGGCGGGGCTGTTCGTGGGGAAGACGGGGCTCTTCGACCACAGCGGAAAAAGCGGCGACCAGGTGATGCGCATCTATGCCGCCGAGGTTGCGCAGGAGGATCGCGTCAACAGCCTGGGCGAGCCCTACTGCGCGCTGCGCGCGAAGGTCTATCTGCTGCGCGGCGGGGAGAACGAGGCGCTCATCCGCGCCATCGACGGCGGGATCAAGAAGGAGGTCAGCATCTCCTGCGCGGTGAAGGCCGTGAAGTGCTCGGTGTGCGGCGGGACTTACGCACGCGGTGAGTGCAGCCACCGGAAGGGTGAGGCCTACGGCGCAAGGCCCTGCCACGCGGTTTTGGACGAGCCCACGGACGCGTACGAGTTCTCGTTCGTGGCGGTGCCCGCCCAGCCCGCCGCCGGGGTGATGAAAAGGAAGCAAAAAAGACAGGACGACCCGGAGATCGAGGAGCTGCGGCGCCTGGCGGAGGACGGCAGGGAATACCGCGCCGGGCTGCTGGAGAAGACGCTGCGGGCCGGGGCCATCGCCGTGCCGGGGATGAAACGGGCGCTTCTGGAGGCCATGTGCCACAGCCTGCCCACCGGGGAGCTGCGCGAGCTGTGCGGGACCTTCGAGAGCCAGGCGGCCAGAGCGCTGCCGCTGAAGGGGCAGCTGATCTGGGGCGCGAAGCAGGGCGAGGGGAACAACGAGGGGTATCGGGTGTAGGGGGTTTGGTGCTCCGCACAACCACCCCGGCGCTGCGGCGCCACCCCCCTCGCAAGCGAAGGGGGCTTTGCAGGGACATCTTCACATTAAAAAATAAATCAAAAACAAGAAAGGGAGACACAATCATGGCATTCGACAGCATCAAACTGGACAAGGGACTCTACACGACCGGCAGGAGCTTCACCCAGGCGCTTGAGGGCGCCGACCCCAGCGAGAACTACCGCGGCACCGCCCTGGATGGGATGGACGCCTACGAGCGGCAGCTCAAGCGCTTCGGCATCCGGGTCTCCGGCGCGGGCAGCGACCGCATCGAGAAGTTCTTCACCTCCGGCCAGACGGCGACCCTGTTCCCCGAGTACATCGCCCGCGCGGTGCGCCAGGGCCTCGAACGCGCGGACCAGTTGGAAAATATCGTGGCGGCGACGACCTTCGTTGAGGGCCTGGACTACCGCTCCGTGAGCAGCGAGACCGCCGGCGACGACCCCACGGACGAGGGCGACGAGCTGCCCGTGACAGCCGTGAGGACCAAGGGCGTGCTGGTCAACATGCGCAAGCACGGCCGCGTGCTCAGCGCGAGCTATGAGGCACTGCGCTACCACCGCCTGGACCTGTTCACCGTGGCGCTACGGCAGATCGGCGCGGACATCGCCAAGGCGGTGCTGGCCGACGCGGTGGACGTGCTCATCAACGGCGACGGCAACACCGGCACCGAGGCCGCGACCGTCTACAAGGGCGGCACCGGCCTGGCCTACGACGACCTGATCGCCCTGTGGAACAGCTTCGACCCCTTCACGATGACGACCCTCCTGGCCGACGCCGGCGGCGTGAGCGAGATCCTGGCCATGGAGGAGATGCGCGACGCCTGCGCCGGGCTGGATTTCCACGGCTCGGGCAGCCTCGTGACCCCGCTGGGCGCGCAGCTCATCAAGAGCGCCGCCGTGCCGACGGGCACGCTGGTGGCCCTGGACCGCAACTGCGCCCTGGAGCGGGTCCTCGCGGGCGACATCGTGACCGACTACGACAAGCTCATCGACAGGCAGCTGGGCCGTGCCGCGATCTCCTCCACCGTGGGCTTCGCGAAGATCTTCCCGGACGCGAGCGTAGTGATGGAATAAGGGAAATTGGCATAGGGATGTAGGGGTGGGGGTGCTCCGCACAACCACCCCGGCCCTGCGGGGCCACCCCTCCCAGGAGGGGAATTGGGGTTGGCACCGCGAAACACCAGGAAAGGTGGATGAATCATGACACAGTACAGCGTTTTGGGTAGGCTGCGGCTGATGGCCGAGCTGGACGAGGAGGGCGCGCGGGAGGCGCTGCCCTTCTGCGCCGCGGCGATGGAGCAGCTGGCCCCGCAGCTGAAGGTGGAGTGCAAAAACGACCCCAGGCTGGACCAGGCCGCCGCCGCCATGGCCTGCTGCATGCTGCTGCAGCGCGCCCAGAGCGTACAGAGCGGGGACACAGAAGGGGATTTCGATGGCAACGCCGATTTCGGCGATATTGCCAGCTTCAAGGCGGGAGACATCACCATAACGAAGCAGCAAAGGCAAACGAAAAAGCCGGAGACCTCGCCGAAGGACCGCATGGCCTGGGCCGAACAGGCGCGCAGGGCCGCCATGGAGGACATACGCGACCTGCTGAAGGACACGGGTTTTTTTGCGAAGCAGACAAGCTTCAAGGCGCCTCCCAAGAGGAGGAAGAAATGAGCGCTGAAACCGGCGACATCAAGCGCATGATGGAGCGCTTCGGGCGGCAGGTGAAGCTCTGCCTGCCGGACGACGGCGGGGAGAGCGAGCCCTTCGGCGCGTTTTTGCAGCCGCTGCGCTATAAGAACAAGATGTACCTGGGCGGGGTGAACACGCGCATCGGCTTCAACCGGGAGGGGCACTACCTGTACCTCGGCCCGCCCGAGCACGACCTGACCCAGCTGCCCCGCGGCGCGTGGATCGCCCACGGGGACGAGCGGTACACCATCGACCGGGCGGAGGTCGTGTACTTCGGTGACGAGCCGAGCCACATCTGGGCGATTATAAGGAGTATGGTGGAGTAATTATGTCAGCAATCAGCGCGATGCCCGGCGCGGTGGCGCAATGGCTGGGCGAACAGGAAAATTTGAGCGAGATCACCTTTTTGACGGAATTCCCCGCGCAGAACAAGGCGGTGCCCCTGCGGCGGGCCACGGTGGCGGTGGGCCTGGGCTCCGTGCAGATCACCGACAAGTTTGAGGCCAACAACGACGGCGTACTGGAGCGGCAGGAGTACTGCCGCAGCGCCGCGATCCGCCTGCGGCTGGGGATCCACGTGCCCTTCAGCGAGGGGGGCAGCCGCTGCCACGAGATCTTCACCCTGGTGCTGGACATGCTCACCTTTGCCAGCGATTTGAACCTGCGGGCCTCTGGCTGCAGGGAGGTGACGGCGCACAGGGACACCGACGCCTTTGTGATGGAGGCCTGGGCCGATGTGGCCGCGGACTTCTGCCCGGCACAGAGCACGGGGCTGGCCCTGGGGTCGTTTTTGCCGAAGGACCTGCTGTGCGGCAGCCACATCGCCAACGGGGACATCCACCTGACGGCCCCGCAGAAGGCGAGGCTGGACGCGCCCTTCATCACGGGGACCTACATGGGCAACGGGGCGGCGTCGCTGAGCATCGACATCGGCGCGAAGCCCTACGCGGTGTTCATCGCGGCGCCCATGATGCCGCCGGTGCACCCGAACTTCAGCGCGGCGTCGTCGCAGGTGTACTTCGGCTTCGCGGCGCAGAGCGGCGGCAGCATGGGCGTGGAGCTCACCACCACGGGGTTCCGACTGCGCATGGGCAGCGGGTACACCCTGGGGACCACCAGCCCGGGGTTGAACGTCAACGGGAGCCAGTATGTGTTTTTGGCGCTGGTGTAGGAATTTTACCCCCTCTGTCGCAAGACGACCCCTACGGGGTCTCGCGACATCTCCCCCAAGGGGGCGACCTTGGCAGTTGCCGCAAACAAGTGCGGAGCGATCATGTGCGCATTTTCTATGAACATTCTCCTGCCAACCGCATATGATGCAGTAAGAATCAAAAGAATTAAATACAGGTTTTTTACATTATAAATTGGTAGGAGTGGTTCCAGTGGACGCAAGGAAACCCGCAACATATCCGTGCCCGCAGCACCGCGGCGTCAGGCCGATGCAGGCGGCCAGGGCCTCCGCGCTTATGCAGCCGCCGCCGGTCCGGCAACCGCCGCCGCCGCCGGTCTCTCCGCCGATACTACAGCCGCAGCCGCAGCCGCAGCCGGCACCGGCACCGGCACCGCCGCCACCGCCGCAATCGGCACCGCCGCCGCAACCGGCGCAGTTGGAGCGCGGCTACCTCTCCGCCTACGCCAAGGACTTTCATGCCGCGGTGGAGGGCGGGAAGATGGAGCCGCTCCCCCTGGAGGAGCAGCGGGCCGGGGGCGGCATGCGCCTGGACGGCGGCGTTGTGGCCGCGCCGGAGGACGGCTACTACATGGTGCTGTGGGAACTGGGCGTGGCGGACGCGCAGGGCGAGGCCACCCTCCAGATGGGCGTCAACGACGCTGCGAGCCAGCTGACCTACGCGCTGCACCCGGGGTACGACTCCGGCCAGCAGGTGACGTGGCTGAGCCGCGGCGACAGGGCGGGGCTGTTCCTGAAAACCGAAGACGACGGCGAAAAGGCCGAGGTGCAGTGCACCAGCGCGCAGTTTACGGTGATACGGCTGGGGTAATTTACCCCACCCCCTCTGGCCTGCGGTGCTCCGCACAACCACCCCGGTGCTGCGCACCACCCCTCCTAGGAGGGGAATTATCTGGGGCCTATGCCCCAACATATTCGCGGACCCTCTTCATAACAGGACGTAGAGATTTGAACAGGGCGGAGCAAAAAACTCCGCCCTGTGATGGATTATTTTGTCGCTCCGCGATACTCCCTCACCCGCTGCGGCGGGAGCTCCCTTCGGTCGTGTCGGCTACGCCGATCCCTCACGAGGGAGCCGGGGGCTTGGTCCTATACCGCCCTGCGCTTCATCCTCGATGGGTTGCGCTCCACCTGGGGCTGGGCGCCCTCCGTGATGCAGGAGGCCGTGATGACCACGCGCTCCACGGTGGGGTCGGAGGGCACGGAGTACATCAGCGGCTGCAGCAGGCCCTCCATGGACGAGCGCAGGCCCCGCGCGCCGGTGCCCGTGTCCATGGTCTTCTTCGCGATGGCCACCAGGGCGTCGCGCTCGAACTCCAGCTCCACGTCGTCGTAGGCGAACAGCTGCTTGAACTGCCGCAGCAGGGCGTTGCGCGGCTCGCTGAGGATGCGCACCAGGGCGTCCTCGTCCAGCTCCTCCAGGG
>Ga0123353_10000282_pt1 | contig 62813 bp, 53 predicted proteins | sample TergutLab28metaG_3_FD_92763 | JGI IMG/M metagenome (GOLD analysis project Ga0123353, IMG submission 92763) | Labiotermes labralis P3 segment gut microbial communities from Petit-Saut dam, French Guiana - Lab288 P3 | ecosystem: Host-associated > Arthropoda: Insects > Digestive system > Gut ... | reverse complement strand
TGGAGCACGGGTTTCCCGGGTTGGCATGTGGAATGTACGGCAATGGGTTGCAAATATTTAGGCAAGACATTCGACATTCACGGCGGCGGTATGGATTTGCTATTTCCTCATCACGAAAGTGAAATCGCGCAAGCGTGCATTGCCAATAACGCAGAGCCCGCAAAGTATTGGATGCACAACAACATGATTACCATTGATGGGAAAAAAATGGGCAAATCGTTAGGAAATTTCATTACGTTGGAACAGTTTTTTACAGGCACTCATCCAAGTTTGGAAAAAGCGTATTCGCCAATGACGATACGGTTTTTCATCCTTCAAGCGCATTATCGGAGCACGTTGGATTTTTCGAATGAAGCGTTGCAAGCGGCAGAAAAAGGATTAAAACGTTTGCAAGAAGCGAAAAAAACTTTGCAGACACTGTCTGGAACTGGTGATGAATTTGACGATCTGGAAAGACTTGAGATATCCCAACTTCATAAAAATTGCCAAAAAGCCATGAACGATGATTTCAGTTCGCCAATGGTTATCGCAAATTTATTTGAAGCAGGAAAAATAACCAATTCTGCAAAAGATGGTAAAACGAAACTGTCTGCGAGAGATATTAACTCGCTAAAAACCTTGTTTAAGGAATATTACACGCAAATTTTAGGACTAGAAGACGAAACAAGCAACGATAATTCCGAACTCATCAACGGTTTAATGCAAATGATTTTGGATATTCGTGGACAAGCCAAAATCAATAAAGATTATGCCACATCTGACTATATTCGTGATGAGTTAAAAGTATTGAATATTGTTGTGAAAGACGGAAAAGATGGCGTAAGTTGGAGTTTTTAGTGCAATCAAAAATTAGGATTTGATAAACCAAAAAATGAAATATTATGAACCAAGTTTATAATCCCGGATGTGCGTTGCTATTGTATAAACCGGAATATGCAGAAAAAATTGTCGATTTCTTGCGCCGAGAGTTAGGTGATATTGCCTTACATACGATTTGTTGCAGACACGATCCAAAACTTCCGACAAATACCAAAATCATTAATACCTGTGCGGGCTGTGATAAAAGATTCAGCACACTTTACGATGGAATCACAACGGAATCTCTTTGGGAAATTCTCGCCAAAAGGGATACGTTTCCATTTCCGAATTATAACGGTTTAAAGTTGACGGTGCATGATGCTTGCCCCATTCGAACAAAAAGCCAAGTGCACGATGCCATAAGAACGCTTCTTAAAAAAATGAATATCGAAGTGATTGAAGCACCTAATAACCGAACAAATTCGATTTGCTGTGGAGATAGTTTTTATCCCGAAATCCCCCTCAATGCTGTTCACAAAATGATGAAAAAACGCGCAGATACTATGCCTTGCGAGGATGTCTGCGTGTATTGTGTGTCTTGCATTAAATCCATGCACATCGGTGGCAAAAAACCGAGATACATATTGGATTTGCTATTCAATCAAGAAACAGACCCGCAAGTGTATGATACTGTTGAATGGCATGAGATGCTTCAGAAATTTATTGATGAGCATTAAAAATATTCGTCTCTTTTTCGTATTTTAACACTTTTTAAGAAAAAGATGTCATTTTTAACAGTTTTTAACAATTTTTCGCTTGTTTTGATATTTTTTTTGATGTAATTTTGTCGAAAAATTGATGAAATGAGTAAATTTGATATTCCGCAAGGACAAACAATAAGAGAAATTCAACAGCGAGAAAAATTTATCAAAGATTTTTACGCAAGTTGGAATGCCATCAATCCTACGAAACATATTTTTAATGTTGCATTGAATGATTTTATACATGTTAGATTTTTATCTATCCAAGAAACAATGAACCACGCCTCTGCCACTTATGAATCTACTTTGGCAATAACTTATTTAACCGAGATATTAGAAAAAGCAACAGTGGAAAAACGTGTAAAGCCAAAACCAAATAATCAAAATCAAAAACGATTTTCCGAAATAATCATCATGCAATACGACAAACCCACATTTGGTAAAATAAAATTGACTGTTGGCGTGTTGAGAGGTAGTCGGCAAAACATTCAATACTGCATAACTGCAATAGAAAAAACGACTAACAACCCTCCTCTTCCAGGAAATAGTTATTAGTCGTTTTTCTTTGTGGTAGCGCTGGGATTCGAACCCAGGACCCCATCCTTAAAAGGGATGTGCTCTACCTGCTGAGCTACGCGACCGCCTTTTTTAAAAAGGACTGCAAAGATACAAAAAAAACTTGAATTGACCAAATTTTTTAGTAAATTTTTCTATAAAAACGGGTTATTATAGCGCTCAAAACCGATTTCTGTGCGACCGCCATGACCGGGTCTAACCACAAAATCATCGCCCAAAACAAAAAGTTTGTCGTAAATACTTTTTTTCAATATCTCGAAATTTCCGGTCATTAAATCCGTTCGTCCAATACCGCCATGAAATAGTACATCACCTGTAAATACGGTCTTTCCATTATAGTCAACCAAACAAATACTGCCATCGGAATGCCCTGGTGTATAAAGCACTTTGAATTCGGAATTGCCGAATTTGATGAGGTCGCCGTCCTCTACATAAACATGTTTTTCCGGTAAACGGTCTAATTTCAAGCCTAAATATTCCGCATGTTGCATCGCCATTCCAAATTGAGAAAGCCCGGCTTTGTGCATGGTCAACGGTAAATTATATTCATTGCAAACTCTTGCGGTTCCTACAATGTGGTCAACGTGAGGATGTGTGATAATAATGTGTTTGACGGTTAAATTGTTTTTTTTGATGAAGTCAAACAGTTGATTGTACTCGTTTTCATCGCCGCACGACGGATCAATAATTACACACTCGCCGGTTTCGTCGTAACACACGAAGCAGTTGGTTTCGATGGGGTTAAATGCAAAAACTTTAGTAGTCATATTTGTTGTTTTTTGATTAATTGAGAAATTGAAAATGGAGAATGTTGCTGTGCCGAATAACAACAAAATTGCACATAGTAGGATTTGTTTGTATGTTTTTTTTAGTTTCATTTCTGCAAAGGTACAAAAAATGTTGAACATAGCAAGGGGATGTCTCGACTCCGCTTTGCTCCGCTCGACATGACAGCTTATGGTGTGTGTGGGAGAAATTGTAGGGGCGAGGCATGCCTCGCCCCTACATCCACCTTCCTAACAAAACGCACGTCATTCCGAGCGAAGCACACGCAGTGTGCGAAGTCGAGGAATCTCCTTGCTATGGGTTTGAATTTTGTAGTTTACTTCGTTCTCAATTATCCATTGTCAATTTTTTCGCTTCATCCCAATAAACATTCATCTCATCAAGTGTCATATCATGAAGAGATTTTCCTTTCTGAATGGTTTGCTGTTCAAGATAGTTGAAACGCTTGATAAATCGTTGATTGGTGCGTTCGAGAGCATCGTCGGGATTTACATTGATAAAACGTGCATAATTGATTAGTGCAAACATCAAATCGCCGAATTCAGCTTCAATGCGTTCGTGCGAACCATTATTTTTTACTTCATGCTGCATTTCGCGAAACTCTTCAATCACTTTCTCCAAAACTTGATGTGCATTATCCCAATCAAAACCAACACCTCTTGCTTTTTCTTGAATTCTGTAAGCCTTCACCATTGCCGGCAAACTTTTCGGAACGCCTTCCAAAACAGATTTTCTGCCTTTTTCTTTGAGTTTGATGGCTTCCCAATTGGCTTTGACTTCGTCGGACGTTTCGGCTTTTGTATCGGAAAAAATATGCGGATGTCGTGAAATTAATTTTTGGTTGATATTATCCAACACATCATCAATTGTGAATGCATTTTTCTCTTCACCAATCTTAGCGTAAAACACAACGTGAAGCAGCAAATCACCGAGTTCTTTTTTGATTTCATCCAAATCGTTGTTGATGATTGCATCCGAAAGTTCGTAGGTTTCCTCAATCGTAAGGTATCGCAAAGTTTCGATGGTTTGTGCTTTATCCCATGGGCAACCCGTGCGGAGTTTGTCCATGATATTTAATAATTCGGCGAATTTATTTGTATTGTGCATAATTTTGATTTTTGTGTATTGTAGGGGCGGGGCTCGCCCGCCCTCGCTTGCATTGCGACAAATGCCAAAAAGGGCGGGCGAACCCCGCCCCTACAAGGCACCAGATAGATTGATTTGTGTCATACATTTAAAATGTTTCTTTGGACATTTATCATACCCTAATTTTGAACAAGGACGGCAAGGCAATCCTTCAACCTGAACAATTCTGCTCAAATGTTCTTGCCCTTTCGGGAAATAAGCATACATACCGAATTCGGGAACGGTGCTTCCCCACACGGAAACAACAGGTTTTTTCAGTGCTGCCGCGATATGCATCAATCCTGTATCGCCCGAAATGAGGTATTTAGCGTGTTGAACAACTGCGGCCGATTGATTTAAATTTAGAATTCCGCAAGCATTGAAGACATTGTTTTCGGCTGATTTTACTATGGCTTCTGCTTTTTGTTTGTCGTTATTATCGCCGAGTAAAACAAAATTTTCGTTTGTATTTTTGCAAATATCCACAAAATTTTCGACGGGAAGTTGTTTGGTTGCGTGCCTACTGCCAACAGCGATTGCGATATAGCCGTTTTCTAAAAAATGTGAAGGAATATTTAGCACGGCGTTTCGACTTCGCTCAACGACCGTGTCATATTGTCGGTGGCTGAGCGGAGTCGAAGCCACCGTATCGGCAGGAATAAAATAATCCAACCCTTTTCCATCGTAAGTAATCCCAAGTGGTTTCACGGTTTCCATGTAACGCTCGACAACATGCGAAACATGCAATTTGTGTTTCGTAAATTGTTTCAAATGCACCATTTTCCACTTCGTGAAATTGCATTTTTTGAAGGTTGACGAGGGTTTTTGAAGACTTAACTTGATTCGTAACGAACGTAAATTTCGATGTAAATCCACAATAAAATCAAAATTTTCTGCTTTCAATTCTTGAATCATTTTTCTCCAGTTTTCTTTCAAAACATGAATTTTTGAGATATAGGGATTCGCCTCTAAAATCGGCACATTAGCCGGTTTTGTGAGGTAATGAATTTCACAATCCGACTGTGTTTTAAGACATCTCACAACAGGTGTTGTCAGCACAATGTCGCCAATGGAGCTTAGTCGGATGATTAGAATTTTTTTCATGAGTGCAAAGATACGAAAAAAATCTGATTTGTCGTCATGTCGAGCGAAGCAAAGCGTAGTCGAGACATCCCATAGCAAGGGGATTCCTCGACTACGCTCGGAATGACGACCTTAATTCATACTTTTTTCGTACCTTTGTAAAAAAAATTACCCCAAACTGCAACCTTTTCAAATTTTCGCATCATAAAGAGTACAAGTATATGCAAAAAATACAATGGACACGTGTTTATGAGCAAGAAGCCGGACGCTTGCTCGGAGTGGCTTATCGGTACGTAAAAGACCGTCGGCAGGCTGAAGATATGGTTCAAAACGCTTTCGTAATCGCTATTCAAAAAGCCGAAACATTTAAAGGAAAAGGTGCTTTTGAAGGTTGGTTGCGCCGAATTGTCGTGAACGAATCGTTGATGTACCTTCGTGCCAAAAATCCGACTTTTTTGGGATTGGACGATCGCATAGAAGCCATGCCCGATGAAACTCTACAAGCCGATGAAACAACCGTATTTCAAATCATTCAACAAGCGGAATTTTCGCAAGATGATTTGTTAGAAACGGCGAATTTACTGCCTGAACATCATCGCGTTGTGTTCTATCTTTATGTTGTGGATGGTTATTCTCACAAGGATATTGCCCAACAGTTGAACATTTCGGAAGGCACATCAAAATCTCATCTGAACCGTGCTCGAAAAAAATTACAAGACTTACTTTACCAAAAAGCCTTAGATATGAAAAAACACCGAAAAAAATCCCTCTTTATTTTCGCATGGTTTTCGGCGTTGTTTGCCAAGGCAAGCCCTATTGATACGCTGTATCGTGAAGCATTTGCGAATTTCGCATTGCCTGTGCCACCCATACCTGTGGGTGTTGAATTGGCAAGTTCAACGGTTTCTATTGGGCTTTCGACGGGCGTTGTGGCGGGCATTGCCACGGCTGTCGGCGGCGGTGCGATAGTGGTTGGAACGCTGGCGTATCAAGCCAAAGAAGATATACAAGAATTTTCACCGGATATTCAAACAACAATGGAGTATGAAGTCCCCGAAATGCCTGTATGGTTTGAAGATTCGACAGATTTACAATCGCCAATTATAAAGCCTATTCATCAAAAAATTATTGAAGAAACTCCTGAAATTATTGAGGAGGAGCCTCCGCTTATCATCAAGAAAACGACTGTAATTATTGATACCATTTATGAAGACTAAATATGTTTTGACCATCATTTGGCTTTTCATCGGAACAAGCCTTTTTGCGCAAGCCAAGCGCGACACAATTTTTATTTACGACACCATTCGTATAACTGTTAAACGTCCTGCACCGGCGCCAACAAATTTTTTTGACGAACCAACTGCAACCATTTTCAAAGATAGCATCATTATAGATGAACAAACAAAACAATCATCTACTATGAGAAATTTAAGAACATCAGCCAACCGACTTATTCGAAACATTGGAGTTGGAACCATGGCCGCAGTTTCAGGCATTGTGCCGAGTATGGCACAGCCACCGGAAACCATCATTATTAAGGACACCGTCGTCACGCAAATCGTCGAAATTGATAGCGTGTCTACACCCAAACAAACGTCGCCGATTTATCTGAGTTTTGCGTATCCTGCGGGACTTTTTGGCGTGAATTCCGAAGATTATGTTTTCAATTTTGCGTTTAGTGCGCTAACGGGCGCGGTTGGCGGGATTAACGGCGTTCAAGTTGGCGGAATTTATAACCAAGTGAGCGGTACAATGCGTGGCGTTCAAGTTGGAGGAATTATAAATATTACCGAACATGTTGAAGGTATTCAAGTTGGTGGAATTTCTAATTTTACAAAAGATGTCAAAGGTATTCAAGTTGCAGGAATATACAACCACTCCGCCGATGTTCGAGGTATTCAAACAAGTGGTATTGTGAATGTTGCTGAAAAATTTGAAGGTATACAATTGGCTGGAATTTACAACGTGGCGGACACAGTTGTAGGTATTCAAAATGCAGGAATTGCAAACGAAGCCACAACGGTTGAAGGTATGCAACTTTCAGGAATTTACAATCGTGCGGAACGTGTTCGAGGTATTCAAATAGGTTTGTATAACGAAACGAAAACCTTGCATGGCGTGCAAATCGGACTCATCAACAAAGTGGATTCGATAGAGAAAGGTGTATCCATCGGTTTGTTTAATTTTCTGAAACATGATCGTTTCCATGAATTGGAAGTGATTCAGTCGACCTATCACACCACATTTTTGAGTTATCGCATGGGAGGCCGAAAACTTCACGCTGTAATGGCTGTTGGAACGGATATTGATGTGGCTTTTATTAGTCCGAAAACATTTAATATGGATTTTCGAATTGGTGTTGGAAACCATACACGTTTGTGGAATAATTTGCATTTGCAAACCTCGTTGTATCGAAGTTTTTCCATATTCTCAGACCAGCCGATTTTCAAGAACCCATTACGAGATATGGGCACCGATAATTGGACTACACTTAGCACAGGTTTGGTGTATTATTGGGGCGATAAAGTCGGGATAAAAATCGTGCCGAGTTGGAATATCTGGCGGTATCAAAAACGCACTTACATGAATGGTGGTTGGAGCAGAGGAGGCTGGTTTGGTAACGATGTGAGTTTGGATGTGGGATTGTCTATCAAATTATAAAAAAATGAAAAAACAGTACATATACAGCAGGGAGATGTCTCGACTCCGCTTCGCTTCGCTCGACATGACGGTGTGTTGTGCATAGGAAGGGAGAAATGGAGCGGCGGTATGCCGCCGCTCCATTTCTCCCCCCTCCAAAAACGATAGTCGTCATTCTGAGCGAAGCATACGAAGTATGCGAAGTCGAGGAATCCCTTTGCAATAATACAAAATAACAACAAAAAACCAATATCATGAAAAATATAATTTACACAACACTCATAGCCCTAATCCTCCTACTCACATCATGTCAAAAACACGAACGCATTTATCCGTCGGATATGTTAGTTACGCATACGCTGCCACTATCGGAATGGCTACAACGTCCGGTAACCATAACAGGAATAGACATTTTCGATATGGACTGCAATTTGTATATTTACATTTTGGAAAACGAAGATGATGAGGACAAAATAGAAATAACTGTGAACAGCAACGTGTTTCCGCATATCCATTGGACGAGTATAAACGGAGGTACTATAAATCTTATGTATGATAAGGTATCGTTTATGCATCGCAAACCTAATCTTACGATTTCTTTATTTGTGAAAAATTTGCGAGATGTAGGACTTCACGGAGCAAGTACTGCCCACATTAATGGTGTAGTGATTTCCGATAATTTAAGAATTCATTTGAGAGGTGCGTCAGAACTTCGCGTTCATGGCGAAGGACGAATTGAGGCAAACCATATTTCCGCAGTGCTTAGCGGTGCCTCAAAAATGAATTTATCAGGACAATGCGAAATGCTTGATATAACCTTGTCGGGTGCATCTCAAGCCTACGGCTTCGGTATGGTTTGCGAAGACTTAGATGCTAAACTTTCGGGTGCGAGCAAAGCCGAATATACGGTATTGAATACGCTTTCGGCCACATTATCGGGTTCAAGTGTATTGCGTTACGATGGAAATCCTACGATTATTTATAGTAATATTTCAGGCAGTTCAAGGCTTGAAAAACGGTAGCCGGTAGATTCCTCGCGTTGCTCGGAATGACGCGTCGTAATTTTGGAGGGAGGGGACGAAAAGCAGCGGTGGCTATGCCACCGCTGCTTTCCTTTTATCCACATGTATTATAAGTTGTCATTCCGAGCGAAGCGAGGAATCTGTGTACTATTTCAAATTTTTTTCGTATCTTTGCCGAAAATAAAATAGTATACCATGAAAAAAATCTTCTTTTTCGTTCTGCTTGCCCTCTCATATTTGGGCTTTTCACAAACCGATGTGTCTTGGATTCGCTATCCGAGCATTTCGCCCGATGGCAAGGAAATCGCTTTTATGTACAAAGGCGACATTTACAAGGTGAGTGTTGACGGCGGTCGAGCCATACAATTAACCACACATCCTGCTTACAACTACAATCCCAAATGGTCGCCCGATGGCAAACAAATTGCCTTCAACTCCAATCGTCACGGTAATCAAGATGTGTTCATCATGCCTTCCGAAGGCGGTTCCCCAACACGATTAACGACCAATTCGGCAAACGAAAGATTGCAAGGATTTTCGCATGATGGTAAAGAGGTTTATTTCACGGCAAACATTCAGCACCCTGCGTCTTACGCGCAATTTCCGGCAGGTTGGGCAACGCAATTGTTTAAAGTTTCGGCACAAGGCGGACGTTCGGTTCTGGTTTTGCCAAACGCGATGAACAATGTTGTAATGAGTAACGATGGAAAATTTTTGGTGTATGAAGGTATCACAGGTCAAGAAAACGAATGGCGCAAACACCAGACTTCATCGGTGGCTCGCGATGTTTGGCGATACGATTTTGCAACCGGAGAATTTATGCCCATTACTGATGAAAAAGCAGATAGTCGTAATCCTGTGTTGAGTAAAGATGGTAAAACCACTTATTTTTTGAGTGAACGCGCGGGTTCTTTCAACATTTGGAAATTTACAGCAGATGAAGAAAAAAGAATGGTAGGAGTTAATGCAGTGACGAACTACGAGCGTCACCCCGTTCGTTTTCTCTCAATCAGCGATAACGAAACACTTTGCTATACCTTTGATGGAAAACTTTACGTATTGCCAAAAGACGGACAACCCAAACAAGTCAAAGTCGATATTTTCCGCGACCACGAAAATCCGATAACGTTGCAAACCCTCACCACAGGCGCAACAGAAGCAACATTCTCACCGAATGGAAAAGAAGTTGCACTTATTGTTCGCGGTGATGTTTATGTGACTTCCGTGGAATTTGGGACAACTAAACGCATCACCAACACACCCGGGGTTGAACGTAGTTTGAGTTGGTCGCCTGATGGCAGAAGCCTTGCCTATGCTGCAAGTCGCGATGGCAGTTGGGTCGTTTGCGTTGCAAAAAATATGGCGAAAAATGAACCGTACTTTTTCAGTTCCGACAACATTGTTGAGGAAATTTTGGTGAACGATAGTAAACACGAAGATTTCCAACCTGTATTTTCTCCAAATGGTAAAGAAATCGCCTTTTTGCGTGATCGCACAAAAATCCATGCGATAGATGTGAATACAAAACAAATCCGTCAAATCACAGATGGAAGTCGAAACTGGTCGTATGCTGATGGTGATCAATCCTTCGCTTGGTCGCCAGACAGTGAGTGGCTGGTGTTGACGTTTATGGGCGCGATTCGTCATCCTTATGTTGATATCGGTTTGGTGTCGGCGCAAGGTGGAGAAATTACCAATCTTACGTATAGTGGCTATATAGAGAATGCTCCCAAATTTGCCATGAACGGCAATGTGATTTTGTTTGCAAGCGATCGTTTCGGCATGCGTTCACATGCTTCGTGGGGCTCGCAAAACGATGTATTCGGAATTTTTACAAATCAGGAAGCTCTCGACAGATTTAAAATGAGCAAAGAAGATATAGAATTAGACAAAGAACGCCAAAAACTTATCGGTGGGAAAAAAGATACAACGTCGAAATCTCTAGAATTTGAATTGAGACACATGGAGAACCGAATTGAACGTTTGACCATTCATTCTAGTAACTTAGGCGGATTTGTGTTAACTCCAGATGGTGAAAAATTATTTTATTTGGTAAACGTGGAAAAAGGTTTCGACCTTTGGATGCGCGATTTCAAGGCCAATGAAACGAGGTTAGTGGAAAAATTAGGCGTGCAAAATGCCAGTCTTGAAATTGATGCCAAAGGTGAAAAACTTATGGTTTTTGCAGGTGGCACCGTTTTTACTTTAGATGTAAAAAACACCAAAACACGTAAAAATGTTACGTATAGAGCGCAAGTTGAATCGGACGATTATGCTAGGCGTGAAAGCATGTTTAATCATGTTTGGCGCACAGTTTCGGAAAAATTCTATCGCGTGGATCTTCATAACGTGGATTGGGACGGCCTCTATAAAGACTATGAAAAATTCTTACCATACATCAATAATTACTGGGATTTCTCGGAATTGTTGAGCGAATATTTGGGCGAACTCAACGCTTCGCACACCGGTTCGAGTTTCCGTGGAGCGTTCGGAACAAATGTACCAACCGCTAAATTAGGATTGTTGTTTGATTTAACAAAACCTGAAAAAGGTATTAAAATCGAAGAAGTCATTGCCAATGGCCCCTTCGACAACGCAAGAACCAAAGTCAAAGCCGGACATTATCTCACCAAAATCAATGGCGCTGAAATCCTTGAAAACACAGACTTTTTTGCAATGTTAAACGGACAAGTCGGCGTAGAAACTATGCTTACTTTCAGAGATGGAAACACGGAATATACCGAAAGAATCAGACCAATTGCCAACGAAAATTCTCTGCTCTACAACCGTTGGGTGCAAGCCCAACGCGATCGCGTAGAAAAATTATCTAACGGAAGGCTCGGTTATGCACATATTCAAGGCATGAATGATGCAAGTTATCGCACGGTTTATTCCGAAATTTTGGGTCGCTACAACGATAAAGAAGGTGTAGTGATTGATGTGCGTTTCAATGGTGGTGGGCGTTTGCATGAAGATGTAGAAGTTTTACTCAGCGGAACAAAATATTTAGAGCAAGTGCCGCGTGGACAAAAAATCAACGACCAACCGACCAAACGTTGGCTCAAACCATCCATCATGTTGCAAGGCGAAGCGAGTTATTCCAATGCACACGGCACGCCTTGGGTTTACAGAGAAATGGAAATTGGAAAACTCGTGGGTATGCCCGTTCCAGGAACTATGACCAGCGTATGGTGGGAAAATCTACCTGAAAACGGTTTGGTTTACGGTATTCCAATCGCCGGTTACATCGACAGGAACGGCGAGTTTTTGGAAAATGTACAATTAGAACCGGATGTTAAAGTACGAAACGAAACCAACATACTTTGGAACAACCGCGACCAGCAAGTTGAAGAAGCAGTCAAACTTCTTTTGCAAGAAGCCGATAAATTCGTTGATCCATGGAAGAATTTTGAATATAATAAACAAAAAAAATAACAAATCAACAAAAAGTTGCGCCCGACACGTACAAGGGAAAAAACAATGAAAAAACTAGTTTTATTAACAAGTTGCTTAGCTTTTTTAGCAACAGGAGTTTTTATTACCGGATGTAAGAAAGACAAAAAAGAAGATCCTGTTGTTATGACGATAACAAATGCTACCGCCACAGAAACCAGTATCAGTGCAACAATCACTCCAAGTAGTAATGCTGTTGAATATTACTATGCGATAATGGCACACCCACTTACACGGATTGAACCTACTGATATTAGAACGATGACAGGCGTGGTAAAAGTAACTGGCAATAATTCGGTAACTGCAACATTTGACGATCTTTACGATGAAACAACCTATGCGATTTTTGCTCAAGGCGTTGATAAAAATGGTCGTCTCGGAAAAGTTGCTGGCTTGGATATTACTACAAATGATGCGACAATTCCACGTGTTTCACTTAGATACGACGATCTAACCACCATGACTGTTGATGTGACTTTTACACCGAACAGCTTAGTGTCAGAATATCTCAGTTTAATGGCTTCGAAAGAGGTATATTATGAGTTTTTAGATATGTTTGCAGATGGAAACGAGGTTGAGTTTATGGAAATTATGGCCATGTTTGGTATGGCATCAACACATACAGCTACCACTTCGGAAAAATGGTTTCTCAATGGAGAAACAGACTACGAGTACTATATCGTAGTGCTTGCTTACGACTTGAATGGAAACCCCTATGAACCGGTTACTAAAAGCCTGTTTACTTCACCTCAGTTTATCAACGGACTGCCTATTGCCAATGCAACTATTCAAACGTCTGATATAACACCAACCTCCGTAAAGGTTAGAGTAACCCCCGATGATAATACGTTTGGCTACTATGCCGGAAGAATGACGAAAAGCGACTATGAAGAGGATATGCATGATGAAGACTACCTTCGTCAGGTGTTGGCTTTTTTCAGTGATCCGCTTTTTGGAGAAGATTTTGACACATGGACACTTGATGCGAGCAACACGGAATGGGTTATTATTGCAAGTCCTTTCAATGCCAACGGCATACATGGTTATGGTCCTTTAGCCATACATCAATTCAGCACTGCAAAGGGTCGTTCGGCTGTTTCTTCACAAGTGCCAAGTGCTTTCAAGCCATCTACAGGCAAAAAAGCGCTTACAAAAGAGATGTTAGAGCAAATGAAAAGAAAATAGGATTTGACTCCTTTCAAACTACAATTAGCCCGTGTAGCAATAGTTACGCGGGCTTTATGAAAGAAACAAAAAAGTAACACAGCCATGCAAAAAATTGTAACCGCCGAAGATGCAGTAAAAGTCATTAAAACTAACGACATAATTCATATTCACAGTGTCGCCGCTGCTCCGCAAAAATTAATTCAAGCCATGTGCGAACGCGGACGCCGCAAGGAGTTTAAGAATGTTCACATACAACATCTCCACACGGAAGGCGATGCGTCGTATGCGAATGCCGAATTTGAAGGCATTTTTCAATTGGATTCGTTCTTCGTTGGACACAATGTGCGCAAAGATACGCAAGCCGGTTATGCCGATTATATCCCTGTATTTTTGCATGAAACACAACGATTAATTCGCGAAGGTTATCGTCGTCCGAATGTGGTGATGATACAAGTTTCGCCACCGGATAAGCATGGCTATGTTTCTATGGGCACTTCCGTGGATGCGACGTTAGCCGCTGTTCAGTGTGCTGATACGGTGATTGGCGTCATTAATCCAAATGTGCCAAGAGCCTTTGGCGATGGGATGATCAGACTTTCGGAAATAGATATTTTCTGTGAAGATAACACACCGTTGATTGAAGCACATTTCGCCGAACCTGATGAAATCGAAACGCAAATCGGGAAAAATGTAGTCGCCTTAATCGAAGATGGCGCAACGCTACAAATGGGGATTGGCGCAATTCCTAACGCAGTGTTGGCGCAATTGGGCAATCATAAAAATTTGGGTGTTCACACCGAAATGTTTGCTGATGGTGTGTTGAGTTTGTATGAAAAAGGCGTGATTAACGGCGCGGAAAAAGGTATTGATAATGGAAAAATCGTTTCTACATTTTTAATGGGAAGTCAAAAAGTGTACGAATTTATTGATGACAATCCGGCGGTATTGATGAAGGATGTAGCCTATACCAACGATATTAACGTGATTTGCAAAAACCAGAAAGTAACGGCAATCAACTCTGCATTGCAAGTCGACATTACCGGACAGGTTTGTGCAGATTCATTAGGTACAAAACATTTTTCAGGCGTTGGCGGACAGGTCGATTTCATTCGTGGTGCTTCGATGAGCAAAGGCGGAAAACCCATTATTGCCATGCCTTCCATAACAAACAAAGGTGTGAGCAAAATTTGCAATACCTTGAATTTAGGCGCAGGCGTAGTAACCACTCGCAGCAACATGCATTGGTTCGCCACCGAATACGGCGTTGTCAATCTCTACGGAAAAACCTTGCAAGAACGCGCTAAATTAATCATTTCAATCGCACATCCTGATCATCGTGAACAATTAGATAGAGAAGCATTTGAACGATACGGTTCACATTTTCATTTTGTAGGATAATCAATTGTAGGGGCGGGGTTAACCCGCCCCCAACCAAAACCAAACACTATGATCATCATCGGCATCGCAGGCGGTTCGGGCTCGGGAAAAACAACCGTCGTAAAAAAAATCATGAACAAATTTCCGAAAGGAAGTGTGTCTATTGTATCGCAAGACGCCTATTACAAAGATACAAGCCATTTGACATCCGATCAAATCAAACTTCTCAATTTTGACCATCCGGATGCTATCGAATTTGATTTATTAGTTAAACATTTGGATGAATTAAAAACCGGTCATTGTATCGAAATGCCGCACTACGACTATGTTACAACAAGTCGTTTGAAAGAAACCACCACCATTTGTCCGCAAAAAGTAATCATTGTTGAAGGCATTTTGATTTTTACTCAGTCCGAAGTTCTGAAACGTTTAGATATAAAAGTATTTGTGGATGCTGAGGCGGATGATCGCGTAATGCGCATCATGAGACGTGATACGCAAGAGCGCGGACGTTCCTACATTGAGGCGATGGAACACTACGAACAAAAAGTCAAACTCATGCATTCGCAATTTATCGAACCAAGCAAACGTTTTGCCAATATCATCATTCCTGAAGGCGGCCAAAATCGCGTCGCAATTGATATTTTAAGACAATATGTGCAATCTTGCTTGTGATTGAATTTCAGTATTATAAAAATTAATGAATATTTTTTTTTCAAAAAACTTGGTTTTTTCAAAAAAAAGTGCTAACTTTGACACAGAAATTCTATAATATGGTTTTACATAAAAAGTAATTGTCATGGAAAAGAGAAAAACAGAAAAAGCCGACCTTGAAAACAAAAAAGGTCTCTTTTTACAGATTGGGTTAGTGTTTACACTTGCTGTCGTATTGATTGCTTTTGAATGGAAATCTTACGATGTTAAAGATGTATCCGGCGGTGGCAGAACTGCTGTTGCTGATGATGAAGATATAATCGCTACCTTTGTAGAACCACCTCCACCTCCACCTCCACCTCCACCTCCAATGGAAATTCCTACGGATTTGACCATTGTAGACGATAGTAAAGAGATTGAACACGAAGTGGAAATCAGTGCTGAAATATCTACTACTGATGTAGTTGAAGCCTATGTTGCACCTGATATAGTGGTGGAAGAATTGCATGCTGAGGACGAAATTTTCATAATAGTAGAAGAAGGTGCCGGTTTTCCGGGTGGTGAAGCTGCACTTCAGAGATATTTGCTAAACCACATCAAATATCCTCCGCTTGCTCGCGAGGCCGGAATTCAAGGTGCAGTCCATATCACTTTCGTAGTTGAAAGAGATGGCAGTATTACCAATGTTAGAGTTCTTCGTGGTATTGGTGGTGGCGCTGATGAAGAGGCGATCCGAGTGGTGCAAAATATGCCGAGATGGACTCCGGGAAAACAGCGAGGAAAACCTGTTCGCGTACAATTCAACATGCCGATTAGATTCACATTAACTGGCTAATGTTTAAATACTACAATTTAAAAACTTCGCTCAATCGGCGAAGTTTTTTTTACTAATAAAAAGATGACTCACGCTATTTGCTTGTTAAGTGTTATCCCTGTTAGGGAAACAATTTCGCACCGTTCGGAAATGGTAACGCAATTGCTGTTTGGCGAGTTGTGTTTGATTGATGATCAATATCAGGATTGGTATAAAATTCGTATACAATTCGATAATTACGAGGGTTGGGTCGAAAAAAAACAACTGCATTTGATTGATGAAAAAATGTACAATAAAATTCTCAATCAATCGGTGAAAACGTATGTTAATGCACCTGTTGCGTTTGTACGTTCGAAAAATGGTGAAATACCTGTGCTTTTGGGTAGTTCGCTTCCTTTATTTGATACAGGAAAGTTCAAAATTGGCAATGAAATTTGGACATTTGAAGGCGGAGAAGATTATCCGTGTTCCAAGCAGACGCCTGAACGGCTTAGTTTTTGGGCCTTGAAATATGTAAAATCGCCTTATCTTTGGGGCGGACGTTCGCCGTTTGGAATTGACTGTTCGGGTTTGGTGCAAAATGTATTTCGAATGTGTGGGTATTCATTGCCGCGCGATTCTGAAAAACAAGCGGAATTAGGGCAGGTTATTAACTTTATTGAGGAAGCCAAAATCGGAGATTTATTATTTTTTGATAATTCCGAAGGCAAAATTACTCATGTCGGATTATTTGTTGGAAACAACCAAATCATTCATGCCAGTGGCGAAGTTCGCATAGATAAAATCGACCACCAAGGTATTTTTAACGAAACCATCGGAGCATATAGCCACCAGTTGCGATTGATTAAACGTTTGACTTGATCATTGTCAGAAATTCGCTTTCGGAAATAATCGGAATGTGTAATTTTTCGGCTTTTTTCAGCTTTTCCGGCCCAATTTTGTCGCCTGCCAAAAGGTAGGATGTTTGTGATGAAATACTCGACGTATGTTTACCGCCGTGTTGTTCGATGAGAGCTTTGATTTCGTCTCTCGGTTTGGAAAAAACGCCACTCACCACAAACGTTTTTCCTTCTAAAACGGTTGATTTCGGTGCAGATAAATCTTCTTGAATTTCGAATTGTAAACCTTTATTGACAAGCCTTTTGATGACTTCGAGATGTTCGGATTTTGAAAAATACAACAAAACGCTATCGGCAATTTTTTCGCCGATTTCATCTACATCCAATAACTCTTCTTTAGTTGCTTTGGAAAGATTTTGAATGTTTTTGAAATGTCGGGCCAATTTTTTGGCTACAGTTTCGCCAACAAATCGAATGCCGAGCGCATACAATACTCTTTCAAAAGGCACTGTTTTTGCTTGTTCTAAAGCGTTTAAAATATTTTCTGCGGATTTTTCTCGAAGTGATATGATTTTGCTTTTCCCGTCTTCTCCGACAATTATTTTTTCTAATCCGAACAATTTATCTCTTGTTAAGTCGAACAAATCCGCAACAGTGTTGACCAATCCGCTATCGTAAAGCATCTCGATTTTTCCTTCGCCAAGACTATCCAACCCCATGGCTTTACGACTGATAAAATGTTCTAATTTTCCCTTGATTTGAGGCGGGCAATGATCTTCGTTTGGACAATAATGATTAGCCTCTCCATCGGTTCTAATTAATGGTGTTTGGCATTCGGGACAAATTGTGATGAACTGAATTTTATTTGCAAAACCATCGCGTTTATTGATGTCCACACCAACAATTTTTGGAATAATTTCACCGCCTTTTTCAACAAAAACAGTATCAAATTCGTGCAAATCCAATTTTTCCATGATGTCGGCATTGTGTAAGCTTGCACGTTTTACAGTGGTTCCTGCTAATTTCACAGGTGTTAAATTAGCAACAGGCGTGACACTTCCTGTACGTCCAACTTGATAAGAAACCGATTCTAACTTCGTTTCAACACGTTCGGCTTTAAATTTATAGGCAATTGCCCAACGTGGCGATTTTGCTGTGTATCCAAGCGTTTCCCAAAGGTCAATTTCATTTACTTTGATGACGATTCCATCAATATCGAACGGTAATTTTTTTCGTTTAACATCCCACGTTTTGATGAAATTAAAAACTTCGTCAAGTGTTGTGCATTTTTGAAAATAATGCCCGGTATTGAAACCCATGGTTTGGGCTTTATTCAAGCGTTCTTCGTGAGTTTTCTCTTTCCATTCGTCGCCTAATAAGAAGTAAAGAAAACAATCTAACTTTCGTTTAGCAACTTCTCGCGAATCTTGCAGTTTCAAACTTCCCGATGCCGCATTTCTCGGATTTGCAAAAGGTTCTTCGCCGTCTTCTTCTCTTAATTTGTTGAGATTTTCGAAGGATTTGTGCGACATCATGATTTCACCACGAATTTCAAAATCGGCAGGAAAATCGTTGCCTTTTAATTTTAGAGGAACGGTTTGAATGGTTTTTACGTTGGTGGTTACATCGTCGCCTTTGATGCCGTCGCCTCGCGTCACAGCCTGAGTCAAAAGCCCGTTTTCGTACCGCAATCCGATTGCAACGCCGTCGTATTTCAATTCGCAAATATAGGAAAAATCACGAGTGACTAATTTTTTTATACGTTCGTCAAAATCTTTCAAATCCTCGAAAGAGTAAGTATTTCCGAGCGAAAGCATAGGGTAACGATGTTCAACTGTTTGAAAACTTTTGGTGATCTCTCCACCTACGCGTAGAGTAGGAGAGTTTGGTAAAACATAGTCGGGATAGGCCTTTTCGAGCAATGCTAATTCCTGTAAAAGGGCATCAAATTCAAAATCGGAAGTAGTTGGTTTGTCCAACACATAGTAATTGTAGTTGTGTTGATTCAACTGTTCCGTGAGTTGTTCAATGCGTTGCTTTGGATGGTCAAAAAGATTCATTTTATTTTCGTCCGATCAATTTTAAAAACTTGCGTTTCCATACATCTGCATCCAAGAAAGCCGCATCCGATGTGGCTTTGAGTAATAAAAACAAACCTATCGGCAAAAAGATAAATGATGAAATCCATGTGCCTCTCCATGCGAGTAAACCTGTTGTGAGCACGGATTTTTCACCGATGATGGATGTTGCAAAATATGCAATAAAAATAAGAACCGCCATGACGACAGGCATACCTAAACCTCCGCGACGAATGATCGCTCCGAGCGGTGCACCGATCAAAAACAACAATATGCAAGCAAACGGATACGTGAATTTTCGATGCCATTCAATTTCATAATCGTTGATAAACGACTCTCGATTTTGAAGATCAATAGCATAAAATTTTGCATCGGCAAGTATTAATCTTGCCTGATTTTCAGCTGATTTGATATAGTTTGGAGCTAGAGAATCCACAGCTAAAGAAGTTATGTTTAACTTTTCAATCAGATTGTTAGAATCTTTGTAAAACGTACGGTAGAAATGATATCGCGAGAGCAATCCTTTCACAATTTCTTGAGCACGTGTTACATATTGTTTGGTTAGTGTATCTATGGTTTCTTGAAGTTTGGTTAAGTTTTGTATTTTTTCATGATGGGCAAACAGGCTTCCGTCTGTAGTCCCCATTTCGAATGAAGATAGGTCGAATTTGATAATTTGTTCGTCAAATTTTACTCTCGAGAATGGGCGCGTATGGCGATGTTGATAGTCTTTTACTTCTTCAGCATACGAATATCCGTCGAAAAGCGTGAATTGCAAATATTTTCCATCAGCGGTCGTTTGCATCAATCCGGATTTCGCCATGGTTAGTCGCGTATTTCCAACATTGTCGGTATGATCGTAAATCCTCACGCCATGTATGGTTTGTCCGTCGCGATCTTTTTTATCGAAGCGAATTACATAACCGTCTATGCGTTTGTAATATTCGCCTTCTTTGATATTTAATGCCGGTTTTTTCATTTGAATATCGTGAAGTAATGTGCGATATTTCAGGAATGCATGAGGAAACACGTTATTTGAAAATAAAAATGCAACAAAAGCAATACCAAGTACAAAGACAAACAACGGACGCATCAGTTTTTGCAACGAAATTCCTGAGGCTTTGATTGCAACCAATTCGTAGCGTTCGCCCATATTTCCTAAGGTCATCAGCGATGCCAAAAGCACGGTAATCGGCAATGCCATTGGCACCAAAGTTAATGCGGCGTAGTATAAAAATTTAAGGATGATCGATAATTCCAATCCTTTGCCTACCAAATCGTCCACATATTTCCAAAGGAATTGCATCAGCAACACCAACATGGAGATGAAAAAGGTTACAACCAAGGGTCCCACAAAGGCTTTGACGACGAGTTTATGGATTTTCTTCATATTAATTCAGTTGTTCGAGTTGTTTAGTGATTACATTTATTTTTTGTTGTGCATCGCTTTGTTTTTTGCGTTCGAGTGCAATCACTGGTTCAGGAGCACTGCTTACAAAACGTTCGTTCGAAAGTTTGGATTGCGTGGAACGAAGCAGGTTTTCGGCTTGTTTGAGTTCGGATAAAAGTTTTGTTTTTTCGGTATCTTTGTCAATTTTATTGCCGAGAGGAATAAAGTATTCTGCTGAGTTTGCACCGATAAACGTTGATGCGTTTTCTAATTTTTCGGAAATGTATTCCAATTTTTCGAGATTGCAAAGTTTTTGAATAACACTATCGAAAAGGGTTTCGTGTTGTTCGTTATTTTTCTTAATAAACAACATCAACGCATCTTTTTGTGGGATATTTTTTTCTTTGCGAATGGTTCGGATTTCTGTAATAACTTGTTGCGTGGTTTCAAATTTATCAATGAGCGAATTGTCAAAATTTCCAGATTTAGGGAGCTCTGAGACAATGATGTCATCATCACAATCGTCAATACCATCTATTTTTATATCATCAACACCCAAAATATGCCAAATTTCTTCGGTGATAAACGGCATAAACGGATGCAATAATTGCAATAATTTATCAAAGAAATCAAGTGTTATTAAACGCGTGTCAGAGTCTATTGGCTGTAAATACGCAGGTTTGATCATTTCCAAATACCACGAACAAAAATCGTCCCAAACCAATTTGTAAGTTGCCATGAGTGCATCGCTGAGGCGATATTTTGCAAAATGATCTTCGATAATTGCTAATTGTTCGTTTAGTTTTGCATCAAACCAATCAATCGAAACCTTGGCATATTCGGGTTGCTCGATGGTGTTTGAAACGTCCCAGCCATTAACCAAACGCATCGCATTCCAAATTTTGTTGCAAAAATTTCGACCTTGTTCGCAAAGCGATTCGTCGAACGGCAAATCGTTTCCGGCAGGTGAGGTGAGGAGCATTCCGACACGCACGCCGTCTGCGCCGTACAGTTTAATCAAATCTAAAGGATCGGGCGAATTTCCTAGGGATTTCGACATTTTTCGTCCTAATTTATCACGAACAATTCCTGTCAAGTATACATTTTTAAATGGAATTTCGTGTCGATATTCCAGACCTGCGATAATCATTCGTGCTACCCAGAAAAACAAGATTTCAGGTGCAGTAACCAAATCATTTGTTGGGTAATAGTATTTCAAATCCTTGTTGTCGGGATTTTGAATGCCATCAAACACAGAGATGGGCCATAACCATGATGAAAACCAGGTGTCCAAAACATCTTCATCTTGTTTCACATCCTCAATTCGTAATTCGTAATTCGTAATTCGTAATTTTTCAAGAGCTTCCTCCTTCGTTTTTGCCACCACAACGTCTCCATTCGGTGTATAAAACGCCGGAATCCGCTGTCCCCACCACAATTGGCGAGAAATACACCAATCTTTCACATTTTCCATCCAATGACGATATGTATTTTTGAATTTTGCAGGGTGAAATAGAATCCTGTCGTTCATTACTACGTCTAATGCGGGTTTAGCAATATCTTGCATATTCAAAAACCATTGCAACGAAAGTTTAGGTTCAATCACCGCATTAGTGCGCTCGGAAAAACCAACTTTGTTTGTATAGTCCTCCGTTTTTTCTAGATAGCCTGATTTTTCAAGGTCTATAACGATCTCTTTACGAACATCAAAACGATCTTTTCCAACATACAATTCTATTTTTTCATTGATGGTTCCGTTGTCGTTGAAAATATCAACACTCGGCAATCTATGTTTAATACCAATGTGATAATCATTGATATCGTGTGCCGGCGTGATTTTCAGACAACCTGTTCCAAATTCTCGATCCACGTATTCATCAAAAATGATCGGAATTTCTCGATTCACAAGCGGAATAATGACAGACTTTCCTTTAAGATGTGCAAAACGTTCATCATCAGGGTGACAACATACCGCGGTATCTCCTAAAATCGTTTCCGGACGCGTGGTTGCAATCGTTACAAACGCATCTTTTTCACCAACAATCGGATATTTCAGGTAATATAATTTGCTTTGAATTTCTTTGTGAATAACTTCTTCATCGGAAACCGCTGTCAATGCAGACGGATCCCAGTTCACCATTCGAACACCGCGATAAATCAAACCTTTATTGTAAAGATCAATAAAAACATCAATCACCGATTCATATAAATCTTCGTCCATTGTGAATTTGGTGCGTTCCCAATCGCAGGAAGCTCCTAATTTTTTGAGTTGTTCGAGAATAATTCCGCCGTGTTTTTCTTTCCAATCCCAAGCGTGTTTTAAAAATTCTTCGCGGGTTAAATCTTTTTTATCAATACCTTCTTCCTTCAACTTCGCCACAACTTTGGCTTCTGTGGCGATTGATGCATGATCGGTTCCCGGTATCCAACACGCATTTTTGCCTTGCATTCGTGCCCTGCGTACCAAAACATCTTGAATCGTGTTGTTGAGCATGTGCCCCATGTGAAGCACGCCCGTTACGTTTGGCGGTGGCATCACAATACAATAACGATTTTCAGGTTCTTTATCGTCGGGCTTGGAATGAAAATAATTCATTTTCAACCAATGATTGTACCATTTATCTTCAATATCTTGCGGACTGTATTTTAAGGCAATCTCGTCGTTTTTCATATCTCATCGTTTTAACTTACAAAGATACGAAAAAAAAATGAAACTACAAAACCGTCATATCAAGCGTAGTCGAGATATCCCATAGTAAGGAGATTGGCTTCGCCGAGCCCTTCGGGGTTCCTCAACTACGCTTTGCTTCGCTCGGAATGACGACTTAATTCACTTTTTTTTTGTATATTTGCAAAAAATCTACCCCAATGAACGACTTAGTTTCTATCATAACCCCTTGCTATAATGACGAAAAATATATTGGTCAAGCCATAGAATCCGTATTGTCGCAGTCTTATCAAAACTGGGAAATGCTTGTTGTTGATGATGGTTCAACGGATCGTTCTGCGGAAATTATTCGTTTATATTGCGAAAAAGACAACAGAATTCGCTATTACAAAACAGATGTTCCTTCGGGCGGAGCAACAATTCCGAGAAATATCGCTATCGAAAAAGCCAATGGTCGATTCATTGCGTTTTTAGACAGTGATGATGTTTGGTTGCCGACTAAATTAGAGCAACAAATCGAACTTTTTTCGGATGAAAGAACGGCTATTGTTTTTTCCAATCATGAAAAAATAAATAAAAAAGGAGAGCGAAGAAATCGAATTGTTATAGCTCCGAAAACAGCGTCCTATAAAGAACTTTTGAAAGAAAACATCATCCGAACTTCGGCAGGAATTTATGATACGAAAAAAATTGGAAAAGTTTATTTTCAAGAAATCGGACACGAGGATTTCGTTTTTTGGTTATCCATTTTAAAACAAGGTTATCTTGCAAAAAATACAAATACGGTAACGGTTTTATATCGAGAACGAAAAAAATCGTTATCGGCGAACAAAATACGGGCTGCAAAATGGACATGGAACATTTATCGAAATGTTGAAAAACTAAGTATGGTAGCGGCTTTGTATTATTTTTTGAATTATTGCGTTCGAGCTGGATTAAAATATCTAAAGTAGGGTTATTTCCAAACTCAGCGGCATTCCGAGCATAGAACAGGAAGTTCCACATCAAACGTTGTACCTTTTTCGGTAGACTGAACGTTGATGGTTCCATTCATCACATCGACCAAACCCCTCACTACAAACAGGCCAAACCCGCTTCCCTCAACGTTTGCAGAACGGTTTTCAAATTGTAAAAACGGGTCGAAAATGGTATCTAATTTTTCTTTTGGGATACCGATTCCGGTGTCGAATATACTAATTTTTAAACGTGTTGGGTCATCTAAGAGGGCTACAAAAAGTTGAACTTCGCCTTGTGTGGTGTATTTGATGGCGTTTGAAATCAGATTGGTTACGATTTGACGAAGTTTCAACGCATCAATCGTAAGTTTATAATGGTCTAAATTTTCGAAATGGTATAAAAACTTGAGTTGTTTGCCGTCTGCCATAGGTTTGAATAAGTCCACAATTTCCAAGAACAGCGGAATTGGCTCAATAGTTTGGTTTTGAATTTGCGTTTTCTTTTGTTCCAAACGTGAAAATTCAAGCAAATTAGTCAACATATCCAAAATGTGCGTTGCCGAATTTTGCATGGAAGAAAGTTGGCGAATTTCCTCCGCAGATAAATCGTCTTTGTCCCAAAAATCCAAATAACTCAAAATTGAACACAGAGGTGCTTTGATATCGTGGGAAATCGACAAAAGTAATTGATGTCTGCTTTCCATCAATTCTTCGGTAATCCGCTTGGATTCTGCCAATTTGCGAGATTGATGCAAATTCTTTTCGGCACTTCGAAAAATCATAAAAACAACTACAGATACCACAAAAAATGCTAATATCCCCGCAAATAAAGCTTTCCTGCTCGAATTGTCTTTTTGCGACAACATTTCAATTACTCGATTTAGCGCGGTTTCATGCAATAGAATTAAAACAGCGGAAATATCTTGTCCGATTTTTTGGTCTGCCGAAAGTAGTGCAATATATTGCTTTTCGAGGGATTTCAGTTGTTTTCGTTGATTTTGTTCAAGCGTTCGAAGTAAGGTGTCAACTGCTCCCGTAGCAGGTGGATGTGGAGTGATCAGTTCGGAAATAATCGTATCGCTTTGACGAATGGTAATAATCTGTGTAGGTTCTTGTCTGCTTGAAAATAATCTTCGGAAAAATCTACGATTATTCTGTACAAATGTTGTGTCAACTTCTATTTTGGATTCTACACGAGGCTGCTCATTGCCTTTTTCAACAGGCATTTGCGGATGTTCGAATAAGAGATTCGCGTAAGTCGTAAAATACGTTCTGCTTGAGAATTTTTGCAATAAAATTTCTTTTTGTTCAAATAAATCAGCTAATGCCAACAGTTGATTTTGCTGCGTTTCGGGTAATTCTGAAAACAACGTATCCATCACTCGGAAACCATTGTCGACTTCTGTGCGATAACTTTGTAAAAAATCAGCATTTTGAGTGATGATATAGCGTTCACCAAAGATTTGTGCTACATTCAACGAAGCCACCAATTCATTTGTTTTTTCAAAAATACGATGCGCTTCGTTCAACTGCTTTTGCGTATTTTTCAAGCCTTTGAACGACGTTACAAAATACAAAACTGCACCTACGCAAATCAGTGTTGCAACAATGTATCCGATTTTATGACTAAGCCCATATTTCATTATGCAAAGATACAAAAAAAAGTCAAAACTGTGGGTTTTTGATTAATTTGATTACTATGATAGTATCATTTCTAAGATTTTCTCACCGAGATTGTGAAACAACATCGACGAATATTGGCAAATGGTCGCTAAAACCACCAAGATAGCGTGTTCCAATGTAGGTACGGAAAGGCTTTTTCCCCATGTTAACTCGATCGTCCTCCAACAAAAAATCAGGCTCGAAAATATGGGCTTTTTGTTCTGAAATGAATAAGCCGTTGATGTTTTTTACAAGGGATTTTGAAATCATGATTTGGTCAATGATGCTCCATGTTTCACGAAATTTGTGTGAGCCTTTTTTCCCTTCAAAACGACACATGAGATTGAGCATATCTGTGGGCTGAAAGTTTGCTGTATCACATTGAGAACGAAAAGCAACGGCTATACTTTCATCAGACGGTTCATCGTTGAAATCGCCCATGGTGATAATGTTTGCCGTCGGGTTTTCTGCAAAAATACTATCCACTTTTTCTCGCAATAATCGTCCTGCAAACGCACGTCTGTCCTTAGTTTGCATCAATCCACCAAATTTTGAAGGAAAGTGACAAATGATTAAATGTAGCGTATCTCGCTGAAATAACACGCCTTTTACGTACAAAAAATCGCGTGTTCGCGAAACGGTGTCGGGCGGAATTATCAGTAATATCGGATAATGATCAAGCACTTCAAATAAATCTGGACGATAAATCATCGCCACGTCAATACCTCGCGAATCTGCAGACTCATAGTGAATGTAACGATAATTGTGGACACGCAACGGCGTTCCTCGAACTAAGTCCTGCAAAACTTTTTTATTCTCAATTTCGCAAAGCCCAAGAATGGCAAGTGGTTGTTCATATCCCAAGGCAGCAATGACCTTAAACAAGTCTTTTTGTTTTTTTTCGTAGCGTGCTTTTGTCCAACGATTTGCACCTCGCGGTGTCCACGCATCATCATTTTTGACGGAATCTTTGAAGTAATCGAACAAGTTTTCGACGTTGTAGAAGGCGATGCGGGTGGTGTCGTTTGAAAAACCGTTGATGGTCAAACAGAGCAGCAGGATTGTAATTAGAGATTTCATAATGTTAATTTATTGGTATTTGTAGGGGTGGGGTTTGCCCGCCCCCGCATGATAAAAAAAATTGTCATTTTCCCAATTTATGGGATTGTTAATGATATAATTGGCGATATATTTGTATGAACGATTGTTACGAATGATGTGTTCGTAATAATTGCGTTGCCAAATTTTTATTGATAAATTGATTTTTTTTGTGGTTTGGTATTTAAAATATCCAATTATATTTCCAATTGTCGCTGTAGGGGCGGGGTCTGCCCGCCCCAATGGAAATTGTGACAAATGTTTGCAAATGGGGCGGGCGAACCCCGCCCCTACGGATGTTTCGGAAATTTGGATAATACCATGAAAATGATTGGGCATTATTACATATCCGTGTAATTCAATGTGCGGATATTTGGTTTTCAAATATTGCCATTCAGCATTCACAATTTTCCCATATTCATTCAAAACCATTTCCCCGTTTATAATTTCCCCAAATAAATGTTCGCGATCTCGCACGCAAATTGTCACAAAATACAATCCAGCCTGTGAATAATCATACCCTTTCAAGCGAATACTACGACGATGATGAATTTTAGAATTGTAACGCATAATTTTCTTGCAAAATTACAACATCAAAAAATCCAAACCAATAAAATTAACTTAAAAAATGTTAAAACTTAAAAAAAATTAACAAAAACCCTACAAAGCCTTACCAAATAAGAAAAACAAAAACAATAAAAACTTTCGAAAAGTGCTTCGTTTTTTGCATAATTGTTAAAATCGTAATTTTTTCGTATCTTTGCAAACGTTATTATTTACAAACTGCAAAAATGACTCCAACCGAATTACTACTTCAACACAGAAGCATTCGCAAATACAGTTCAAAACCGATTGAACCGACCTTACTCAATCGCTTGTTGGAAGCCGGAACTCGTGCATCTACAACAGGAAATATGCAAGTGTATAGTATCATCGTAACACAAGATCAGGAGCGTAAAGACCAATTGAAAAAATGTCATTTCAATCAGGCTATGGTTTCTGAAGCACCCGTTGTTCTGACGTTTTGCGCAGATATTAACCGTTTTAATGAGTGGTGTAAAGCACGACATGCAGAACCGGGTTACAACAATTTTTTGTGGTTTATCAATGGTGCAATTGATGCAATTTTAGCAGCACAAAATGTTTGCATTGCAGCGGAAGACGCCGATTTGGGAATTTGTTATTTAGGCACAGCAACTTATATGGCAGATGAAATTATAGAATTGTTGAAACTTCCGCACGGTGTGGTTCCGATTACAGCAATCACTGTAGGTTATCCTTCTGAAATACCTGATTTGACGGATCGTTTACCGCTCGAAGCCGTTGTTCATCACGAGGAATATTCGCCTTATTCTATCGAAAAAATCAACGCACTTTATCACGAAAAAGAAAATTTGGAATTAACCAAAAAACTTCTCGAAGAAAATCAACTTCCAAATTTAGCGCAAATTTTTACCGAAAAACGATATAAGAAAACCGATAATGAATTCTTTTCCGAAAAATTTATGAGAACCCTAATAAAACAAGGATTTGTAAATAGGTAAAAGGTCAAAGACAAAAGGTTAAAATAATTTGACCTTTAACCCTTGACCTTTGGCCTTTAACCATTATAAAAATGCTACGCGATTATTCACAAGACATATTAGATCTCTTCAAATCTGCTGTAGAGGGCGACAGAAAGGCGTTTAAGGCTTTGATGACAACCGAAAAACATCCTGAATTAGCAGCGTTTTCAAATGCCATCAAAGGTGATGAAAAAGCTGAAGTATGGTTAAGAGCAAGGGGGTTCGGAGATTGGTGGTTGATGTGTAGAGCTTTGGATTATGATGAATCCGCATTTAAACAACTTCAACATAAAGACGACAAATTTGATGTCAGTTTTGTGTTGGCTTGTCAAAATCGTATTGAAGGAAAATATTGGTTGGTACATAACGAGAACGACTATTCTCGTTTTTTGCCAATTTGCAAAGCCATCGCGCAAGCGGTGGATTTGAAAGATAAGGAACGGACGTTTTGGTATCGGATATTTAACTAACAGACGTCATGTCGAGCGTAGTCGAGACATCCCGTAGCAAGGAGATTCCTCGACGGAGTTTATCCCGAGCAAAGTCGAGGGACTCGGAATGACGAAAAAAAATGAAAAATGAAATCAAAAATTAAAAAATTACTCGGATTGCTGCTCCTTGTGCCTTTTTTTGGCTTTTCGCAGGCTGTAGAGCCTATGACTGTTGAACAAGCGATTAGCCTTGCGTTGAAAAATAATTATTCAATCAAAATCGCGAAAAACACGACAGAGCAAGTTTATGCGTCTTGGGGTAATGCAGGTGCATTACCTTCGATCGCTCTGAATGGAAATTTTTCCAAAAACGAACCTACGGATCCCACTGCTCGTGCAAGTATTGATTTAGGTTGGACTGTTTTCGATGGATTGGGAATGTTTGCAGCCTATAACCGTTTCAAATCATTTGAAGAAATCAATAGCGTCAGTTTTCGCGCGACGGTGGAAAACACGATTCGGCAAGTGATGAATCAATATTACTTGATTGTAAGTACCGAACAACAGTTAAAATCCATTAAACAAACGCTGGATGTATCGCAGGCTCGCTACGAATATGTGTTAGCGAGATATGAAATCGGTAGTGCGTCGAAATTAGATGTGTTGAATGCCAGAGTGGATTATAATACCGACAGCAGTTCGTATTTGCGTAGTTTGGAATTGATATTATCCGCTAAAACGAGTCTAAATCAGTTGCTTGCGCGTCCTGTTGATACGGACTTTGAGGTGGTTGAGAACATTCCTTATGCACAATATTTGGATTATGCCGAAATTCATGCCAAAGCACTTGCGCAAAATACGGATTTAAATATTTCGCGCTTGGAAACACAGATGGCGGAATTTTCAAAAAGAGAAATTGATGCGTTATTAATGCCAACAATTAGTGTAAATGCGGGATACGATTTGTATAATCACAACATGCAGGATCGCGGATTTTATTACGGTGCAGGTGTGCGGATGAATTTGTTCAATGGTTTGGAAACGCAACGTAGACGCCGTAATGCGAAGTTGATGTATGAAAGTGCAAAATATGCCGAAGATGCATCGCTGTTGAATTTGGAAACCCAACTACGATTAAATTTTATCAATTATCAAACCAATCGAGATTTGGTTACTTTGGAAAGTGAAAACATCGAAGTTGCCAAACAAAATATGGACATCTCACTTGAACGTTATCAACTCGGAAGTCTCTCTGCACTTGAACTTCGCGAATCTCAACGCAATTATCTCAACGCCATCAATCGTTACACCAACAGTTTGTATTTGACCAAACTTTCGGAAACAATTTTGCTACAGTTGGCAGGAGAATTGGTTAAATAATGTCTTTAAAATTTGTCGAATTTTTTCCTTAGAATTGAAGGTAAAAACAAGCATGCAAAGTTCGGCATTCGGTGTAAAACAATAACTGAAAACCGAAACAAAAAATGATTTTTATACAGCATATTTTTTGCGTAATCGGGACAAATTTCGATAAATTCTCGATAGATGTCTCGCAAAATTCTTGCTTGTGGACGCTTGGCGTTCATTAAATAGTTTATCACTGCTGATAAATAGGCTTTTTTAAGGTAAACGAATTGTAATTCCTGCTTATAGGCATTGTAAAAATGATGCGTTTTTGCAAAATCAAACAATCGGCGAAACGTAGATAATCTCTCAAGATAACGTTTCTCATTTTTAAATCTACTCAACGAATTGGAATCGTATACATAATGATACATCGGCTTATCCGCATGCGCAATACATTTGGCATACAGAATATTACAAATCAAAAAATAAATATCCTCGGAATCTTTTTCCGGAGGAAATGTAATGCCGTTGTTGCTTATCACTTCACGGCGAAAAATATAAAACCAAAAATAACTTTTGAAATTCGCTAAAAAATAACGTTTATTTTCATCGGAGAAACTCCCTTGTTTCACAGAGATATTGGACAAAACGCGTTGTTGATTTTTTTTCGGATCTTCCCAAATAGCCCTGCAATAGCATAAATCTGCCGCGTGTTGTTTTGCCGTTTCGTATAGGCTTGAATACATATCCGGTTCTACCCAATCATCGCTATCAAGAAAGGCGACATATTCCCCTTGCGCCATTTGTAATCCTACATTTCGTGCTGTTCCTGGACCTGAATTAACCGTTGTTTTCGCAAAACGAAACATAGTTTTTCGCGAATGGTCGGCAATTCGGTTTTGTATTACTTCAATACTGCTGTCTTGCCCGTGATCGTCCACGATAATGATCTCCATGTCTTGAAATGTTTGATTCAACAAAGAATCAACACAGCGGATGATAGTTTTTTCCGCATTGTAGACAGGGACTATCACGGAAATCTTTGATATATTGGTACTCATAACTAAATTTTCGCCTACAAAGATAAGAGTTATTTTCGATTTAAGCAACATTTGAATAATTCTTTTTTTTTTCGTATCTTTGCAGAAAATATAGTTTTATGAAAAACATTAACTTCAAAAAAATCTATCCTTATGCATTAGCCATTGCGTTTTTTGCTGTCATAACATTGGTTTATACTTCACCAGTTTTACAAGGCAAAATGGTATTTTCAGGTGATAATAGCAGTTGGCGCGGCATGTACCAAGAAGCCAGACAACATTTGGAAAAAACAGGAGAAGCCACGGATTGGACTAATTCCATGTTTGCCGGTATGCCGACGTATCACATCGGAGGCGGAAAAGTAAATTATCCGGCAGTGAACAAAGTGAACGATTTTCTATACAATTTATCACATGGATTTATGCCTAATATCTCCTTGCAAATTATGGGATTGTTGGTTGGTTGTTTCATTTTATTATTGGCTTTTGGAATGAACGTTTGGCTCGCTGTTGCGGGCTCTATCGCAATTGCTTTTTCGTCCTATTTCTTTATTCTTTTGGAAGCCGGACATGAAAGTAAGGCTTTGGCACTGGGATTTTTAGCTGCCGTTATCGGAGGATTTAAATTGATTTATGATCAAAAATATCTTTGGGGAGCGGTCTGTGTGGCAGTTTATATGATGCTTGGTGCTATTTGGCACATTCAGATGACTTACTACATATTTATGTTGATCGGCATTTTGTTTTTTGTTGAATTATACAACCATTTCAAAGATAAAAAAATCAAAACATTTATCATATCTTCTTTGATATTTTTTGCTGCAGTAGGTATTGGAATAGGAACACGAACAGGTTATTTCATGATGAATCAACATCATGTAAAAGAAACCATGCGTGGCGGACATTCCGAACTCACACAAGGGTATACCGGAGAGGAATCCAAAGGATTGGATTTGGACTATGCAACTGCTTGGAGTTATGATATTGATGAAACTTTAACTCTTTTAATCCCCAATTTCAAAGGTGGCGCTTCGGGTGCCAAACTCGGCAAAAATTCAAAAACCTACCAAGCCCTTGTGCAACATGGGCAATCGCCTCGCGAAGCTGAACGCATTTGCTCACAAATGCCTATGTATTGGGGAACTCAACCATTTACTGCAGGACCGGTTTACGTTGGGGCAGTGATTTTTTTCCTATTTGTTTTGGCACTTTTCGTAGTGAAAGGGCCTTACAAGTGGGGGCTTCTCATTGCCACTATTTTTTCAATTTTACTGGCTTGGGGACGAAATTTTATGCCTTTTACGGAATTTTTTATGAATTATTTTCCGTTTTATAACAAATTTCGAGCGGTCTCCAGTATTTTAGTCGTCGCCGAATTTACCATACCACTACTGGGTTTCTTAGCATTAAAAAATATCATCGAAAATAAAATTTCAAAAGACGAACTTTTGAAACATATCAAAATGTCAGCTTATATCACAGGCGGTATTTGCTTGTTTTTCGTGCTTTTCGGTTCTGCGATATTTTCATTCACATCCGTGCAAGATGTTCGCATTTTTGCAAACTGGCCGGAATGGTTATCTAATGCAATCATCGAGGATCGTAAAGCTTGGTTGCGAATGGATGCACTGCGTTCGGCTGTTTTTGTCGCACTAACCGCTCTTTTACTCTTTTATTTTGTGAAAGGGAAAATCAAACTTCAGTCTTTTTACATTGCTCTAATTGTTCTGATTTTAGCGGATATGTGGCCTATTAACAAACGCTATTTGAACAACGATAAATTTGTGCCTCTAAAAAATGTAGAGACTCCATTTCCATTGACAGAAGCTGATCGCCTTATTTTGCAAGACCCCGATCCGCACTATCGTGTGTTGAATATTACAACCAACACGTTTAACGATGCGGCAACTTCGTTTTGGCACAAATCCATCGGTGGTTATTCTCCTGCCAAATTGCGTCGCTATCAAGATATGATCGAATACCATATCAGTAGAAATAATGTGAGAGTTTTCAATATGCTTAATACTAAATATTTCATTGTTCCCGGGCAAGATGGCATTCCTTATGTTCAACGAAACGTGTCAGCTTTGGGCAATGCGTGGTTTGTGGATTCGGTAAGAATTGTTGAAGGTCCGAATGCTGAAATCAATGCCCTATACGATTTCGACCCGGCATCAGCGGCTATAATTGATACACCTTTTGCGAGAAGATTATTACCATTTTCACCTCCCGGCGAAAATGCAAAAATCTACCTGACAAGTTATACTCCCAACATTTTGACCTATCGATCCTCTAACGAAAACGCCGGATTAGCTGTATTTTCAGAAGTGTTTTATCCCGACGAATGGTTTGCATGGATTAACGGAGAACCTGCTGAAATTTTGCGTGTAAATTATATTTTGCGAGCCATAAATATTCCTGCAGGGGATCATGAAATCCGAATGGAATTTATTCCGGTTTTTAAAAATAAAGGCGATAGAATCGGAGTAGTTTTCAATCTGATGTTATTTGCTCTGATCGTAGTTGCAGTCTATGTTCAATTTAGAAAACCAAAAAACAAAGTGTAGTGAACACGCCAAAAACTGTTTTGTTTATTCGCTATAAGAAACCCTTTGGAATCAAGGAGGGTGGCGAGCAGGTAACACATAAAAACTATTCAATTTTTTGCGAATTGTTTGGCGTTGAAAATGTTGAGGAATACTATATGCATCCGAATTTGGAACGCAAAACGGTTTGGAGTAAGATCAAAAGTTTTCCCTATCTTTTGGCAAACTATTATTTTGGACTTACTCCTCAAAAAGTTCGCCAAATTTGCAAAATCGCTCAACACAAAGACATTGTTTTCATTGATCGAAGTATTTTTGGTATTATTGCCAAAGCGTTGAAAAAAGAGGGGTTTTCCGGAAAAATTGTCACATTTTTTCATAATGTAGAAGTTGTGTATTATCAAACACATATTCCGAGATATGCGCTCTATCGTCCGTTTTTATTGCGTTGTAGTAATCGAAACGATGCTTATTCCATGCAGTATTCCGACATCACTATAGCTATAAATTCCCGTGATTCTAATGAATTGCTAAGACGATATGGCAAAAAAACCAATGCATTTGTTCCGGTAACGTTTGAAGATAAACATCCAAATGAAACCCCTGTACCTATTGCCAACCCCCCGACAGCACTTTTTTTCGGTACCTATTTTCCTGCCAATGCCGAAGGGGTTTTGTGGTTTATTGAAAATGTGTTGCCGTACGTAGATATCCAATTGCAAATTGTTGGAAAAGGCATGAAACAGTTGGTAAGAACGATACAAGCATTGTCCCTACAACAACAATCAAAAATCGAAATATTTTCCGATATCGAAAACATTGCACCATTCATTGAACAAGCCGATTTCGTGATTTCTCCGATTTTCAAAGGCAGCGGAATGAAAGTCAAAACTTGTGAAACGTTGATGTATGGAAAAATCATTATGGGGTCGACCGAATCATTTGAAGGTTATAATGTGGATTTTGAAAAAGTAGGAGCATTAGCCAATACCAAAGAAGAGTATATCGCAGCCATTCAACAAATTCCTCAGAAATTTAACAGCAGATTTAACTCGTATTCAAGGAACTATTATTTGCAAAATCATACCAACGAGGTGGCGAAAAAAATATTCGAAAAACTTCTGTTGACTTAGTTGATTACTTTTTTACAACAACAAATATTGAAGTTGATTTCATCGGATTTTTTGTTACATCTTTCCGAAAGACACGGTTTTGAAGAAAATTTTTCAATTTTCCATTTTGAAGAATATCCATCGGTGCCATAATATAATTTGTTTTAACTACCGTAAATCCATGTTTTTCTAACAATTTCACAATTCGTTTTCGCGTATATATGCGTGCATTTGAAAAACGTTCATGGATCGGCTTTGGCAACCACGAAAAGAATGGAATTCGATTCCACGGCAATAATGGAAGTTTTGCACCATGTGTTTCAAAAATCCACCATTTATTGGGTACTGAAATAGCAGCAATACCGCCGCTTCTAAGTGCATTATAAATTGCAGAAACACCTTTGTTTTCATCTGCAAAATGTTCAATAACCTCAAAACAAATGATACGATCAAATTGATTCTGTATATGTTCCTGTTCAATATTCATGACTTTAAAATCACAATTTGAAAGCTGACTTTCCTCGCACAATTTTTCAAATTCAGCACTATGATAATCGTTAATGTCAATTCCTAAACAGTGTTTCATATCCGGTGCCAGCCTGATTAGTGATGCACCTGCCCCGCAACCAATATCCAATAAGGATAGTTGAGCTCCCTTAAATTCAGAAATTGTATCTACTAAATTCAAACGCCTTTGGATGATTTTATTTGTTGATTCTGCAGGCTTTCCAAGATAGTGTCCATCCTCTTTGAAAAATTGTTTTGAAAATTGAGTTTGCATGTTTTATAGTTTAAAGATTTTCAAGTTTAAACCAAATTTTGATGCGATTTAAAAGCAACCCTAATTTGGTTTGAAGCAGTATGTGCAATATTTTTAATCGCAATTGCCAAAAAAATAACTTTATAGAATATCCGTAATACGCTTCATAAATCTTTTTCGTTTCCTTCAATGCTTCAAAATAGTTGGAACTAATTCCTCCGGGCTGAAATTCAGCCATCGGAATTTCAATAAATTTAGATTTTTCAAAAGCGATTCGGCACACAAAATCGTAATCCATCGCAATCTTAAGCGATTGATCATATAGTCCATGTCTATCATGTAGCGTCTTTTTAAAAAACATGGTTTGATGAGATATACTCCGCATACCGCGATATAATTTTTGAGGCTCGAACAGTTTTCCAACAAGAACACGTTGGTCGCCTTTCATGAGAAACGCTTTTCCATAAACCCACATCAAGTTTTCATCATTCTGAAATGCACTTAATACATGTTCTATCACATTTGAAGACGCATAACAATCCCCGGAATTAAGCATATTTACAATATTTCCTGAACATGCCAAAATACCTTTGTTAAACGCATCTGCAATCCCCTTATCCAGTTCCGAAAACCATTGTCGATAATTAGGTTGAGGGTTTTTGGACAAATAGTCGCGAATTTCTGAATTTGTTGATCCATCAACGATGAAATGCTGAAACGGTTTAACAATTTGATTATCTACAGACTTTATTGTTTCAATTAATTCGAAAAGATTGTTGAAACAAATTGTGATGACTGAAATTTTATCTGTTTTTTTGGCTTGTTCCATTAGATTGAATACAAATAATGGTTTATTTTCTCGAAAACTTCATCAACGCTGACTTCTCCCATACATTTGGTACTGCCTTGTTCCAAATCATACGGACAATTCCAATTGCATCTAAAGCAACTTTTTTCTTTATTCACTACGGTCGGAAAATATGGATTGGTACATAAACTTTCGTCATACGGCACACACAATCCCCAATGAGCGCCGGTAGCAATAACAAACGTCTTGACCTTCAATGCTGGTGCCAAATGTGCTCCTGAAGAGTCGTTACACACAACAAAAAGTGCCGATTTTATCACCGAACAGAGTTTTAAAATCGAAAATTTACCGCAATAATCTAAAATTCTACCGTTTTTTCTATGAACTGTAGAAATTGCTTCACACCTCTGTCTTTCCGCTTCGCCATGTCCAACTAAAACAATATCTATATCGTCTGGAATCAACGACACCAATTCGATAAATTTATTTGTCGGCCACGACCGACGAATGTCGCTGGCTCCTACCATAAATAAACAATAGCGAGTCGACTCAATGTTTACTTCGGGCAACTCCAAATCCAAAGTCGGCAATTGCATGGTATAATTCGGATTTATTGTTTGCCTGATAAAATCTTGATATTGGTAAAAAACATGTTTCGAAGAATCTGTAGAAACTAACTGCGTGTAGTATTTATCATAGGTTTGAGCAGTTTTTATGTAATGATTATAATCATCTGCAGGAAATCCTATTTTTTTTTTTGCTTTAACAATTTTTATAATCGAATCGGCTGCTAAAGTTCGAGAATGGAAAATGCTAAACACATCACTGAATGAATAATGAGATATTCGAAGCAATACATGAAGCGCATAAAATGGATTTTTTGTAAATCGAAGCGCATCAATGCACTCAATTTTTGAAAAAAACAAGTCTTGTTCAACAAAATCAATAACCCATTTTTGACAAACCAGTAAAACTTTTTGTCCTTCGTATCGATGTTTAATCTCTTTTAAAGCGTCTTGAAATAAAACCCAATCACCTATTCGGTCCATTCTAATCAATAGTAAATCGAATGATTTTTTTTGAAAAAAAACGCCAACTTTCGTTGCAACAAATTCAACAAAGGTGTATATAATAGGAAAAAGGAAGGTTTTTGTTTTTTTGACCATTTATTTTGTTTTTTTTACAATACACTCTATTTGCGCAAAAGCATTTTCTTGCAAAGTTTGAGCAATCGGATAATACTCTTTCATGATCAAATCTAGGCATGAAATACGAATTTTGGTAGCTTGATAAGTTCTAAAAAACAGTTTTGAGAATAGCGATCTTTTTTTCATGCCACAAGTCATTTTTCGCCGATCATAATTTTTATCTTGAAGACATAAGTGTTCTATTTTCCCATTCGGAAGCGATTGTGCCAAGTCCAGTACATTAACAGAAACAGGCGACCAGCTTTGTGCTTTGGAAATTGTGAATGTATGCTTATGGTCGCTATTAAATCGACTCGGGAAAATCCCTTGTTCATATAAATCTTCATCGGGAACAATAAAAATAATAACACCTCCCGGCTTTACCAACTTCCACCATTCGAGCAGTGCATAGTATGGGTTAATCATGTGTTCTAAACAATGAGATGAAAAAACAAAATCAAATGTTTGATTTACAAATTTTGTAATATGGTTGGCGTCTCCATCTACCATGTCAAACGTTTTCACGTTAGGTGTTATCGGATCAGATCCACACCCAATATCAATTCCATCTCCCAAAAGAAATTGTTTTTCCTTTTCTGTCCAAGCTTTAAGTGTTTTCGAAGCTTCGTTCATAAATTTCTAAAGTTTTTCTATTTCGTTTGTAATAATATTGACTACATCTAACCCTTTTATCGCGTTGTATCGCTCATCACCATCTAAATATGATAAAGCATTGTTCTCTTTCCGACTTTCACGAGATTTACTCATTATAAACGCATTTTCAATTGTTTTTTCCTTTATAATTTCATTTAGTAAATCCCTTCGTACATAATACGCATTATTTCCTGCCAAAGTACAGCCAATTAAACCATACCCTTTATCATTTGCAATATGTGTTATTGCCGCCAACGAAGCGCCAAAATACAAATTACTATAATGTTTTTGCGTTCTCATAAAGTTTTCATCATAAGGAACAGTAATAGCTCTTTCTTTCCCAAATACAGCATTATATTCCATGATTATTATTGATGGATTTAATTCACTTAAATCTATTTCTGTCAAAATATGTGCGTCATTTCCGTCAAGATCTATATGTAAGAGCCCTATGTTTTTATATCCGGTAGAAGCCAAAAGGTTGTTTATATTTTCCTTTGTTATAAAAACGGATTTGCATTTCAACGAATATTTCCAAAACCAGTCTCGATTTCTTAATTTTTTCATATTCTTTTCTGAGCCATCCATCACAAAGCCACCCCAATTGTTATTCATCATTAGAAATCTTGTGTTTGATTCCGAATAATCTTCAACACCAAACTCAATAAAAATTTTGTTTTCAATTTTTACGTTTTTTATAAGATATTGTATCAATCCATCATCACCCCATTGACTAAATATCTTAAACTCAAAATCATTAAAGTCGTATGTAGAAGGGATTTGCAACTGTTGTTTTGATAACAAAGCTCCTATCGCCAATAACTCTGTTTCATCTTTTTCTATTCTTTTGATAATAGCTTTAGCAAATTTCTGTACAATTTTGTTAAAAAACATCATAATGATTTGGTTTTTTTTGTTATTATCATTTTCATACCCCTACAATAGTTGATACCGCTAAAACATACCACTCATACATTTTCCGAATTCCATCCGGCAATTCCACAGAATGCTGCCAACCCAACGAATGTAATTTCGTCGGATCAGTAAGTTTTCGCATGGTGCCGTCTGGTTTTTCGGAATTATAGATAATTTTGCCATTATAGCCTATAATGGATTGAATTGTTGATGCCAATTCGGCGATAGATATTTCTTTTCCTGTACCGATATTAATGTGACAATTTCTGATTTCTGGTTTGCCTTTTATCAAGTCTGAAAAATTAACATTTTCCATCACAAACACACACGCATCCGCCATATCTTCGCTCCAAAGAAATTCACGCAGAGGTTTGCCGGTGCCCCAAATTTCTATGCTTTCATTCGTAATGCCGTATTTGGCTAATTTCTCCAAAATGATGTTTTCATCAGCAGTACCATCAACTTGTTCAATCGGACGAAGGTTCAAATCGTTTCGAATACCTTCAAAATCGCCGTTTTTCAAAAGTTTGGCCAAATGCATTTTTCGAAGCAATGCAGGTAAAACATGACTGGTTTCCAAATTGAAATTATCATTCGGACCATACAAATTGGTCGGCATAACGGCTAAAAAATTTGTGCCGTATTGCAAATTAAAACTCTCGCAAAGCTTGATTCCTGCTATCTTTGCTATGGCGTATGGCTCATTGGTATATTCCAAAACATCAGTCAACAAAACATCTTCTGACATGGGTTGTGGTGCATTTTTTGGATAAATACACGTTGATCCGAGAAACAACAGTTTTTTCGCACCGAATTTCCATGCCGAATGAATAACGTTATTTTGAATTTGCAAATTTTCATAAATGAAATCAGCTCTATACGTGTTGTTGGCCATGATTCCGCCGACTTTCGCAGCAGCCAAAAACACATAATCCGGTTTTTCGGATTCAAAAAAACGTTCAACCTCCCACTGATTTCTCAAATCCAGTTCGTCTATCGTTTTTCCCAACAAATTGGTATAGCCTTTTTGTTGTAAATTTTTCCAAATTGCAGAACCCACAAGCCCTGTATGCCCTGCTACATATATCTTTGCATGTTTTTCCAAGCTATTCGAAATAATTAAGTGTAGTAAATCCGCCTTCTTTGAGATAGTTTTCTTTCTTGAACAGTTTGATATCGCTCAAAATCATGTCTTCGATTAATGTATTAAGGTCATATTTGGGCTTCCAGCCGAGTTTAGTTCTCGCTTTCGTGGAATCGCCTATCAACAAATCGACTTCAGTAGGACGGAAATATTGCGGATCAACCTCAACAATGTCATTTTTCAAACGTTTTTGAAGATTTTCCAAAAATTCTTTGCCTACCGTTTTTGAAAAAACATCAATGTCAATATTCGAAATAAATCCTTTTTCTTCCACACCTTCGCCTTTAAATTCAATGGTTATGCCCAATTTGACAAACGACATTTTTACAAAATCTCGAATTGATGTTGTTATACCCGTTGCGATAACATAATCGTCGGGTTGTTCCTGTTGCAGAATCAAATACATCGCTTCTACATAATCTTTCGCATGTCCCCAATCTCGTTTGGAGCTGAGGTTTCCCAAGAAAAGTTTGTCTTGCATGCCCATCACGATACGAGCGGCAGCGCGAGTGATTTTGCGCGTTACGAACGTTTCTCCGCGAATAGGGCTTTCGTGATTAAACAAAATGCCGTTGCTTGCGTGCATCTTGTAAGCTTCGCGATAATTCACCGTAATCCAATACGCATACATTTTCGCAACGGCATACGGCGAACGCGGATAAAACGGCGTTTTTTCCGATTGCGGAACCTCTTGAGCCAAGCCGTAAAGTTCGGATGTAGACGCTTGATAAATGCGTGTTTTTTTGGTTAATCCCAACAACCGAATGGCCTCCAACAACCGTAATGTACCAATACCATCGGCATTTGCGGTATATTCCGGCGTTTCAAAACTCACATGAACATGCGACATCGCCGCCAAATTGTAAATTTCATCCGGTTGAACTTCTTGAATAATTCGAGTCAAATTCATCGAATCGGTCATATCGCCATAGTGAAGAATGAAATTTCTATTTTCCACGCTTGGGTCTTGGTATAAATGGTCGATACGTTCGGTATTGAAAAGCGAAGAACGACGTTTAATCCCATGAACAACGTAGTTTTTTTTTAGCAAAAATTCTGCTAAATAAGCTCCGTCTTGTCCGGTAATTCCTGTAATAAGTGCAACCTTTTTCATCGTTGATATTTATTTCAAAATTAATTTACAAATCTGTATTTTATTAGCGTCCAAATTGCTTCGAGTCCATCATGCCATCTTAGTTTTTTCCCTTCTTCGATAGTTCTTGGATAGTACCGCATAGGATATTCTTGTATTTTAATGCCCTTTTTGGCAATTTTTGCTGTGATTTCCGGACAAAATTCAAATCGCTTACAATTCAACGGAATGCTTTTTAATAGTGCTGTATCTATCATTTTGTAACACGTCGGGGCATCGGTTAGTCTTTGAAAATACAGAACATTCGCTACCCAGCTTACCAAACGTCCTCCCCAATAAAAATAAGAACGCCTACGGATATTCTGTCGACTAAAAAATCTCGAGCCATAAAGCACTTTTAAATTGTGTTGCAAATAATATGTCAGCATCAAGTTGATATCCTCTACATCGGTTTCTAAATCGGCATCTTGAATGATGGTTACCTCACCGGAAATATGCTCAATTGCTGTTCGAATCGCCTGTCCTTTACCTGCGTTTTTGTCGTGTTTGAGATAAATGATATCCATATCCGGAATGGATGGATGAGCTTTAATGAAATCCTGCACTTTTGCCTCTGTATCATCTTTCGATGCATCGTTAACCACTATAACTTCTTTTCGAATGTTGTTCACGAGTTTAAGATTTTTTAATTTTTCCAAAACAAGTTGAATGGTTTTGCCTTCGTTGTAAGCAGGAACAATAATGGATATTTTTTGCATAGTGTTTATTTTCCAAATTGAAATTTATCAAGCCATGTTCCGAATTTGTCCGTCAAGTAAGATGAACCAACAAAAAACCACATCATCGGAATAAAGCAGAAAAAGAAGCGTTTTGCCGAATAGTTCAATACATTTTCAATCGAATCCCAAACATAGTTAACTTGATAAATTACGATGAAATAAAGAACGAAAGCCATAACAATACATAGCAATGTGTAGGCATTGAGAATATGTTTTTTCTTCCAAATGAAGTACGCATTCGCAATTGCAAAAATAGCAAACGCATCGAACGAGTAGCCGTAATACTGGCGATTTCGCATTAAGAAAACAAAACGTTCCCACATCACACTAAATTTTTCGGGGTCCCAAAATAGTTTCGTGAGAATAACACTTTCCGACCACATGCCCGCCACTTTCATATAAACGTTCCACATGATGAATGGGACAAACACAATAATCCCCCAGGGAATGATTTGTAGCCATTTTTTTAAAACCAACATTCTTAAAAATAATACGGCACCCAAAGCAAGTACAATAACAAGTCCTTCGTTGCGCGACCACAAATTTAGAGCCATAAAAACAGCTGATAAATATAAATCCTCCGAACGTTGCTCTTTTATCCAAAGCAATCCGTAAATAACACCGATAGAAGCAAAGATTGCTTGAAGCACATTGGTTGCCGACATGGATGACCATGCTATAAGTTCGGGTGTTACCATCATAAACAGCGTTACGATAATCGCAATGGTATCGGTAGCTACACGTCTCATCACCGCATAAAACAAAACAATAAAACTTAAATACATAACGGCATTAATAATTTTTGACAACTCAGCGCCAAGTAAGTAAGTATAAGCATACGACAACTGAGTAAACGGCATATAGACAGCAACGCTCGCCGGACTATTCACTCTTGGGTGATAAATGGGGTCAAACACGGTCAAATTCGCAATGCAATGTTCTATGGCAATTGCATAGCCTATACTTTCAAAACCATCAACACTATCTCTGTCAAATGCTGGGAAATACACGCATTTCATAAAATTCATATAGGCAATATACGCAATCAAAACCGCGAATAAAATCCAAATCAAACTTATTTTTGGAAACACGAATTTTTTTGGTATCGGATTAAGTAGCAATCGATTTTTTACTATTGCAAAACCAATTGGAATTAGTCCGAAAATCGCTGTTCCGATGAAGATTTTGTCTAATGTGATGGGCATTCCAAGTATTTCGATCAGAACCATCACCATGGTTTGAAGTGCTATACCTAATAAAAAAGCACCTCCAATTTTTTCAAGCATAGTGATGCGATTGAAGAAAACTTGAAGCCAAATATAACCTAGAAAAAACGATATTAATAAACCTATAGCAACCATAATATTATTGATTTGAATGAATTGGTAAAATGGCATTAACTGGACGATGTTCGAGAGGAACCGGATAAGATAGAAAATCGTAACCCCATTCGTTGATAATGGCCACATGAGTTATTTTTTCAAAATAGGGCGAATCTGTTTCGTTTGCAAACACCACTTTTCGAGGTTGGAGATAGCGAAAATAAGCGTATTTGCTAAAAGACCAACCATGCATTCCCGATAGATTTTGATTAGGATCTTTGGTGTCTAAGAAAACAGAAGGTTCCGGAAATAAAATAATCGCAGAGTCCGGCGTATGCTGTTTGATGTGATTCAAGTAGGAAATCGGGAATCCCATTTTCATAACATAACGCTCGTCAACAGAAAGGTTGGGATGTTTTCTGATCACTTCCATATTTCCTTTAAGCAGACTGTCGTATACCCAACGATAACCCACAGCAGAGTTTTTAGCTTGAACCAATAAAAATAATCCTGCTAATGCCACTAAGGCTTGTTTACCAAACCTCACTACAACATCGAACCAACTTTTTTGCGGAGCTTTCGGTGGTTTTTGAACAGGCTTTGGAAGTTTTGAATTGGGTTGTTTTTTATTCATATTTTGAATATTAGGTTTAACTTCGTTGAGGGCTTCGCCGTTGCAAAGATACGAAAAAAATTGAGAATAGCAAAGGGATTTCGTTTCGACTTCGCTCAACGACCGACGGTGGCTGAGCGAAGTCGAAAAACCACGAGGTACCCTTTATTTCACCGCAATCGTTTCAATCTCAACAAGCACGCCGAGCGGAAGCTTTTGCACGGCATACGCAGCACGAGCAGGCGGATTCACCGAATAATAGGTTCCGTAAATTTCGTTCATGGCTGCAAAATGATCCATTGTACTCAACAAACAGGTTGATTTCACAACGTTTTCAAATGTGTAGCCGGCTTCTTTCAAAATAGCTTCAATGTTTTTCATCACTTGTTCGGTTTGCTCAACAATGCCGCCTTCAACGATTTGTCCGGTAGCCGGATTAACGGGAATCTGACCGGAAATATACAAGGTGCCGTTGGCTTCAATAGCTTGGCTGTAAGGACCGATAGCCTTAGGTGCGTTTAGTGTGTTGATGATTTTTTTCATGACAGTTATAATGTTTTAAATTTTAAAAATAATTGTCGGTTTCTCGGATTGAACTTTTTCTGTCGTATTTCATGACATCACGCAACATGGGTGAGTTGAGCCTAATGGATACACTCCATTGTCTAAGATCTCCGAAAGGTGTCCAAGAAAAACTCATGGTCCAACAATGCAGATCACGAGAGATATTAAACGTGGTGCTACTTAATTTTTTTGTATTGAAATCAAATCCGGAATAGAAATTAATGTTCCATTTTTGAGTGAGGTCAACGGTGCCATTAAGCGTTAAGGTTTGTGAAATTTTTCGGTCATACATACTGAAAAATTCGTATGTAGGGTATCCCCAAATATTGGTTTGGCGGTATTTCGGATCAAGTCTGTTGGTGTAGCTAATCGTGTAACCGACATTTAACGACCATTGCACATCGAATGTTGCCGGTTTTTCAAAAATTGCAATATTTTCAGGTGTTTGAGCCGATTGCGCGGGTTCATTTTCATCCCTTTTTTTTGAACTAAACGACCAGTTTAAAGACGTATTCATATTTTCGGACCTCAGCAAGAAAGGTATGCGGTCGGTCTCCCAAACAAATTTGTTGTAAGGACGGTTATTAGCATCCAAATCATAAAGCGAAAATTCAGCGCGGTAGTTGATCGTAAGGCCTTTGAAGAGTGTTGTTCGTGCAGTCAAAGAAATTGGTGCCCAATTTAAAGAATCCGCGGCTAAATTGTATGATGTAGTAAGACTTAAATTTTCAAGCAAGACGATCTTTCGCGTTCCTCCTGAAACAGTATCTTTTCGGTCGCGCACTTTCATTTCAAACCTATTGGAAAGACCGAAATTTACACTTCCGCTTTTTACTCCTGAAGGGGGGCGAGCCCAGCTTTCGTCAAAAATATTGTAACGATGTTGATCTCCTTTTTCGTCTTCATAGTAGCGATACCCGTTTGCAGCGGTTATAAAATCGGGAGATAACCTAAACCCAACGCTTGGTGTCATCATGTGTCGGAAACCTCTGATAAGTCCACGATTGCTTTGAATCGTCCCGTACAAAGTGGTATTGAATGTGGTTGAATAACTGTAATCTCGCGTTGCCCAGAAGCCGTATTGACGGTCTTGTACAACACCTCTTTTAAAAATTGTATCAACTCGGATAATCTCGCCGGCAGTGTCTTTTATTTCCATAAAGGTCGTATCCAAACCTCTTGTAATGGCTTTAAAATGCCATTGTTCGGAGTATTGTACCGTATGATTCCAATTGATTTTTCCTTTAAAAAGTTTGATATTCATCTCTACCGGAACGTTGTGAGTAATTCCGTTCCTCATCTCTCTCAACGTTTCTTGTGTCCAAAATACACTGTCCTTGCCATTCATTTGATTGTTTGCCCTCATCGAATAATTAACTTTTAAACTTTCGTACCACATTGCATTTCCTTTGCTAATTTTACGTTGAAACGGATAAATCGGATCCATGGAGAAACTTATAGAAGGAAGCGTTGCCGCTATGTCGCCGGATGCAATATTATAGTTCAAATTTGCAGCTGTAGCAAGATTGAAACGATTGGCAATTCGTAATTGATAAGAGATATTTGAAGTGGATTGACTGTTGAAACGGTCGTTAAGCGATGAACTGAATTGTTGGGAAGATCTGTTGAAATAATTTACGCTGGCAGAAAATCTGCTATTTTGATTGGCTTTAGGGTCTTGCGTATGACTCCAATCAATACGTAAACTTCGGGTTTGTTTATAACTCGGAGTTCCATATTCACCCTCCGGCACCATTCCATTTTCCATACCGAATCGACCATTGAACTTGTAGCGTTTTGCATATTGCACAACATTTCGTACCTTCCATTCTCCGCGCGAATAGATGTCTCCGGTGATTTTCCAATCGAGATAATCGTTGATACTCCAATAAAAACCACCATCCATAAGAAAAAATCCTTGTCCGCGGCTTTCACCGTAACTCGGAATAATCACACCTGACGTATTTTTGGTTGTGTTGGGAAACAGACCAAACGGTACAGCCAGCGGAGTTGGTACATCATTCAAAAAAAACATGGCACCACCTGTAACCACCTTATCTCCGGGAATAATTTTTGCTCGAAGGGCTTCAATATGAAAATGCGGATGTTCCAAATCGCAGGTTGTGAAGCGCGCCCGCTTCACAAAAGCATCGTTATTGGGCAGTTTTTTCACCAAATCGCCATGAATGATCATTTCTCCTTCTTGGGTTACAATATTTTTTATTCGTGCTCGTTCCGACTGAAAATTATAGGTCAGCTCTCGCGCTTCAAACGTTTGCTTGTTGTCGCTGAAAAAAGGACGATCCACTTCATGCCCCAACGAATCAATTTTAGGAAACGCACTCACTTCCTGACTGTTGAAATTCACTACAATAAGACCTGCTTTTAATTCAATGTCTTTGTAATTGACTTGTGCTTTTTCGTGAAGATAAGCCTTATTGGCTCTCAAATCGAAAAAGATCGAATCTTTGGCTTTGTAATCTATTCTGCTATCAATTGCCGATCTGGAACGTGGAGCCGTGCTATCGCCTATAGATGCAGAGTCTTTTACCACTATTGGCGGCGTTTCGGTAATTCTTGTATCTCTGTCAAAAGCCACCCGTCCTGCTTGTGCAAAAACAGTCGAACTGCTGCTCAAAAATAGGGCAAACAACGTAATAGAGGGTATTGATATTAAAAAATTTCTCAACAAATTCAAAAATATTTTGTATCTTTGCGGGATAAAACAAAGTTACAAAGATAAGCATTTTTTACGACATGGAAAAACATAAAATCAAATTTATGAAAAAATTGATTGTTTTTACTTTATTTTTAGGACTTTGCAATGTCCTTTCTGCATCCAAACTTCGAGTGGTTGTGCTTGATGCCGGACATGGCGGAAATGCCCCCGGAGCAGTCGGAAAATTTGCAATGGAAAAAGATATCGCTCTTGCGGTTACTTTGAAATTGGGAAAAATGATCGAATCCCATTTCAGTGATGTAAAAGTGCATTATACGCGAACAACCGATGAGACCGTAGAAGTTTGGAAACGCCCACAAATAGCGAATAAATACAAAGCTGATTTGTTTATTTCCATTCACTGTAATTCTAGCGAACTTAAAAAAGGTATGCCATATCCAAGAGGATTTGAAACGTTTGTAATGGGGTTACACAAAAGTGAGGAAAACCTTGCCGTTGCTCAAAAAGAGAATGCTGCAATTTTTTTAGAAGAGAATTATGAAAACCTTTACGACGGCTTTAACCCCAAATCACCGGAGGCTTACATTATTTTTTCGTTGTTTCAAAACGCCTATTTAGACCAAAGTTTAGATTTTGCCTCACGTTTGCAAAGACACTATAACAATCATATTCCATCGGTAGATAGGGGAGTGAAACAAGCCGGATTTTTAGTGCTGTTCGGTGCAACCATGCCGAGCGTTTTGACGGAAATCGGATTTATCAATAATCCCGAAGAAGAAAAATTTATGGCTTCTCCCGAAGGGCAGGAGAAAATCGCAACGGCTTTGTTTAACGCATTCAAAGAATACAAATATGCGCTTGACGGATTTAATAATCAAGGCGAAATTACGGACAATAATCAAAGTGAGACTGCGAATGGAAAATCTGATACGGTAAAGTCATCGACTTTTGCAACTTCTATGGCCGAACAAGTTTCCATGTTTACAGAAACGCCTATAAGCCCTGAAAAATCAGTTGTTTCGGAAGACAGTATAGTGGCTAAAATTGTACCGAGAATTGTTTACAAAGTGCAATTTGCTTCATCATCGACGGACAAACCGCTAAACGCTCCTGAATTTAGAAATATCGAAATCCCGGGAAAATATTCGCATTTGGGCATGTACAGATTTACATCAGGAGAGTTCAAAACAATGGAAGAAGCCACTGTAGCTTTACGAAGAATGCAAAATCAAGGTTATCGCGATGCATTTGTTGTAGTATTTAAAGATAACGAACGAATTACACCGGTGGAAGCTTTGAAAATTTTACAAGACCAAAATTAAATCATGAACCCCATAGGGCTCCATGCAACTTTAATGTAAAAAATATTCCGTATGAAACTATCTAAAGAAGTCCGAATAGCGATCGTGTCCATTATCACGATTGTGGCGTTTATCCTCGGTGCAAATTTTTTGAAGGGCAGAAACTTTTTTAAACCGGAAAAAACGCTTTATGCGTATTATGATAATGCCAATAATCTGATAGCTTCGTCCGCAGTATTTTTTAAAGGTATGAAAATCGGACGTGTTGAAAAATTAGAATTTGTCGGCACGCGAGATCCGCAAGTTAGAGCAACAATTATCATCAACGAACGTTTGGATATCCCCAGAAATTCTATTGCTCGCATTGCTACAGCCGATTTGTTGGGAACAAAAATTGTGGAGTTAATACTGAGTTCAGAAACTGAATTTTTGAAAAGTGGCGACGCATTGATTGGTGAAGTAGAAGTGGATATGATAACTGAAATCACTACACAATTAATGCCGATGAAAGATAAAATTGAAAGTTTGGCTACATCGTTGGATACGTTAGTAACAGCGATGAACACAGTGTTTAATGAACAAGCGCAACGCCAAATCCAAAGCAGCATTCGAGATTTGAGCGTATCACTGAACAATGCGAAAAATTTGACTTCATCAGCGAATAAACTATTGGATGATCAACGCGAAAATGTAGACAAAATCCTCAAAAATTTTACAAAAATCAGTGAAGATTTGAATAAGGTTGAATTCTCAAACACGGTGGCTTCCCTACAAAGCACGCTTGTTCAAACCGAAGAATTAATCAAAAAATTGAACAGCGGCGAAGGCACTGCCGGACAACTTTTGAACGACCAAAAACTTTACGATGAATTAACTAATTCTGCCGCGAATTTGAGCAAACTTTTGGAAGATTTGCAAGCAAATCCAAGACGTTATGTACATTTTTCGTTGTTTGGCAGAAGATCAAATTAAGTCATGTTTACAATCGGTATCTTTGGACGACAAAATGTTGGAAAAAGTTCGCTCATCAATGCGTTGACCGAACAAAATTTTGCGATTGTCTCGGATGTGCCCGGAACGACGACAGATCCTGTCAAAAAATCTATCGAATTATTTGACATTGGAAGGACTGTAATCATTGATACAGCCGGATTTGATGATGACAGCGAACTTGGACAACAACGTGTTGAGAAAACCAAACAAGTGTTACAACAAATTGATTTCGCAATTTTGGTTTTTAGCGAAAATCAATTTGGAAATTATGAAAACCAATGGGTTGAAAATTTTCAAGAATTTGATGTGCCGTTTATCATTGTTCATAATAAATGTGATTTGGAACCTGTAGAGACGCACGGCCGTGCGTCTCTAAAACCCACCATTATTGATGTTTCAGCAAAATCAAAAATCAATTTGCAAACCATTTTCGACGAAATCAAAAAAAGCGTGGCTTCGACTCCGCTCAGCCACCGTAATCGGTCGTTGAGCGGAGTCGAAACGACAGCTCTAATCAAAGATTTAATCTCTCCAAACGACATCGTTTTATTGGTTACTCCCATCGATTCCGAAGCCCCCGTCGGACGCCTGATTTTACCACAAGTGCAAACCATCCGCGCAATTTTAGATGAACACGCTATTGTGATGGCTTGCCAAACTGAACAATTGCAACAAACCCTCAATGCGCTGAAAACACCACCGTCATTAGTGATTACCGACAGTCAGGCTTTTTCGGAAGTTGAAAGAATAGTTCCAAAACATTGCCGTTTGACGAGTTTCAGCATTTTATTAGCACGTCAAAAAGGCGATTTCGAAACGTATTTGAAAGGCACACCGCACATCAATCAATTAAAAGACGGCGATAAAATTTTGATTTTAGAATCGTGCACCCATCAACGTTCGTGCGAAGATATTGGCCGCGTGAAACTCCCGAATTTATTGCAAAAACAAACCGGAAAAAAATTAAACTTCGAGTTTGTTTCTGGATTATCTCCACTTCCAACCGATTGGGAAACTTATGCGATGGTATTTCAATGCGGTGCGTGTATGATCACACAAAGGCAATTGCACAATCGTCTGAAACCATTTATTGACAAAGGTATTCCGATTTCCAATTACGGCATGGCGTTAGCTTATCTGAACGGAATCTTTGAAAGAGCAATAGCCGTCATTCCGAGTCCCTCGACTACGCTCGGGATAAACTCCGTTGAGGAATCTCCTTGATGCAGGGGGATGTTTCGACTTCGCTTTGCTCCGCTCAACATGACGACAAAAAAAGAAAAACGCCCCCATAAGCCGGGTCCTGTTTTAATCTGTCATTTATCTCGACTTGCAATCGCTTGCAAGCTCTATCGTTCGACCCCCCGTCATTGCCCGAGCCCAACTTAGCAGACGGTATATTTGAACTTTCAACCCATGAAGTTTACCCCAACGCGTGTTTCCAAACGCTGCGGGAGCTCTTACCTCCCGTTTTCACCCTTACCCTTCGCTTCGACTACGCTCAGCGACCGGCGGTTGTTTTCTGTGGCACTTGTTGTCGCCGCTTTCACGACGCCCACCTGTTAGGTGGCATGGTGGCTCAGTGTTGCCCGGACTTTCCTCTGCAAAAATTTGCAGCGACAGAACGGAGCGTTTTTCTGCGTGCAAAGATACGAAAAAAAACGAAACAAAGTTTCGTTTTTTTTAATTGAGAATGGAAAATTGAGAATTAGAGGTGTCATTCCGAGCGAAGCGAGGAATCCGATGGCAGTTTTACGAATTAATTTCCGGTAGGTTGTATAGAAGCGGTTTCAATCATCAACATAACTGTTTTTTGCGGTGCTCTTGGGCGGTGCATAATGCCTTTTGTAATGGTTACGCCTTGATTTGGATTTAATTCTATCGTTTGATCTTCCAAATCAATCAACAATTCTCCGCTCAAAACAAAGAAAAACTCATCGTCTTGTTCGTGTTTATGCCAATGGTATTCGCCTTCAACAATGCCAAGTCGCACAACGCTGTCGTTTGCTTGGGTTAGGGTTTGGTTGAACCAGTTGTCTTTGCAGGCTTCAACGAGTTGTGGAATATCTATTTTTTCCAAGTGGTTGAACTTGATGTCGAGGTTTGTGATATAGTTAAATCGGGGTTTCATGGTGTATTTTTTTGTTTTACACACTCTGTCTATCTTTTATAAGTTTATCCTGTTTAGACTTCAGATAGTAATATTTACACATTAAAAACCAAAAAATTAACTGAGAGAATATTACCTGCATCCCTGTTGCACCAGCTCTGAATATTGTAACAGGAATATCACTATTCATCAATGTCGTATCTACAAGAGAACAAATTCCTCGTATACATAAGATTCCGAGCACCACTGTCACATCAATAAAGCATAATTGCTGTACTGCAGTTTTCTTTTCTAGAATATTTTTTCTACCTTTATTTACTATTACTTGACATGCATCAAATATAATGAAAACTATATATATAACCAAAGTACACAAATCTGCCCTATAACTAACTTCTTTAAATACAGATTCTATCTTCTTTTTTATTTCGAAAAAATCAATATTTACATCTTTTATAATATAGACTAAATCTTTGTATCCACCGAATATGCTAGCAAAGAGAACAAACATTACTATCGCACATACAACGAATGCGACACCATTAAGTATGCGAGATATGCGAGAAGCAGTATTACTTTCAGCTATATAGTTAATATAGTACATTAAAGTGTTTATTGTTAACATAATAATCCCTAATAGTAATATGAACATCGGCAAAACAAGTTCCATTATGGATTTTTGATGAGCGTTCAATTTTTCTTGAGTTTCGCTATCTGGTAGCTCTAACTGCAAAACAACTTTTCCCAAAAAATTATTCACTTCAGATTGAAAACCTTTAAATTGATAAATAATAATACTAAGAATTATTATTGTAGGTAATAAAATACAAAGTAATTGTAAAAATCTTTTAGAATTAAAGAAAGATAAAAATTTCCAGTTCATAATAAAAATGTATTATTTTTTTATTCTATCAAAATACGACTGCCCAAAATAGGTTTTACTGTACTTGTATGCATGTATTATACTTCCATTTATCAAATTACTTGAACTTCTAATAAGGTTGTCGACAATAGTACATACTTCATCAGTTTTTAACCAACTCGAGGAATCTCCTTTGGGTTTTATTCTTCTCTCTTCTTCTGTATCAAGTGTTGCTAATGCAATTGTGTTTGCGATAACACCGTTCTCCAAATATTCGTTAGAAATACCTTGAATCAGACTTTCTACAGCAATTTTAGCTGCTGTAAAAGCAGACATTTTAGGGTAATGTTGATATGCAGTATGTGCACTAAATCCAATAAAGTGTCCCCCTCCTCTTTCACACATCAATGGGATAAGTTTGTGTGCTACATTATATAAAGACAAAACATTACTGTCAAATACCTTCTTTGCCTCTATAATACTCATGTCTTCGATCATTTTATAATCAGGAAAATATCCAACACAATTAATGACATGAAACTTGTTTGGAATAAATCTTTTTATTTCATCTCGCAATTGATCCAAACTACTTTCTACTATCAAATCAATGTCAGATAAGTATATAACATTATCATTTCTTAATTTTTCAAGGCATTCTGATGCCTTTCTAGACCTTTCAGATATAGGCTTACGTGAGGTAAGAAGTACTTTGTTTCCTTCACTGGAATAATATTTCGCAAGTTCTTCTCCTAAATAAGAAGTTGCACCCGTGATAACATATGCTTGCTGCTCCTTTGACATAAAAATTATTTTATTTGGTTATTTACTATTTCTATTGTTTGTAAATTTTTTTCTCTACTATATACTTCAGCTTTACCTGTAAGAAAAATAAATTTATTAGAAGCATATTGTTCTATTTTTTGATTTGATACAGTTAAAATCATTTGGCTTTCTTTCAGTTTTAAAAGAGAATACTTTCCTGTTGATATAATTCTTTCAAATTCAAAACCTGTATCATTTGAAAAATGAATTGCATCTTCAGTAAAACTCATCGCATAAATATCATCATTGTTTATTTCAGGTTTGACAAATAATATTTTGTTGTTTACATCTTTCTTAAAAAACAATACATTTGTACTAATTCTTTTAGTAGCATATAATGCTGAAATCGTTGGAGGAGTGATAAAAAACTGTTCTGTTGTGGATTGGCTTACCTCGCTTACAATTTCTGAATTATTATCTTTTATTAAATAAAGAATCTCATCGGAAATCATTTCTACTTCTTTCCTGTGATGTGTAACATAAATTACCAAGAGTTGATATTCTTGCACAAGTTGTGCGATCGTTTGTAAAAATACCTCTTTGACTTCCTCATCTAAGCCTGTTAGTGGCTCATCCAACAACAGAATATCAGGTGCTATACTTAATGCTCTTAATAGCGATATTCTTTGTTTTTGCCCACCACTAATTTCATTCACAGACTTTGCTTCTTGCAAAATATCTGTAATTTGAAGCGTTTGAGCAATTTTATCAAATAGGTCTTGTTTAAAATGAGATTTATAATTACTAATTCTTTTAAAATATTCCGCATTCTCCTTTGGAGTTAAATGCTCAAACAAAACAGATTCTTGTGGAACATAAGAAATAACAGGTTTCTCTGATGAAAATAAGATGTCTCCTTGATATTTTGCTTCTATTCCTAAAATCAGTTTTAGGATTGTGGATTTTCCACTGCCACTGCCACCCATTAACCCCACAACATATCCTTTTTTATTTGTTGGCTTTTCTATTGTAAAAGACAAATCTTTAAATATCGGTTTATCTTTTTGATAACCGAAATCAATATTTTTGAATGTAATTGATTTTGTCATATTTTATTATTCTTTATTGATTTTCTCACTATAAATTGCCATAATAGAACGCAGGAAATTGATATAATTACCGCAACCAAAGTAAATAGAATTGCTTTGGTATCGTCTGTTGCCCTACCTGAAAACAATCTCTGCAAATTGTCGGCAAAAGAAGGAATTTTATCTGACAATATTTTATTTAAAGTTGTATCATTCCATATAAAAGTAAATGCAAACAACAGAGTTAGTATATATTCTGCACGAAATCGTTTCAGAAAACTATACAGAGAGATATCTTTAGCAGGAATATGGTGCACGGCAAGCCAACTTAATTCATTTTCTTTAACTGCAAAATGCGTAACTAAGACAAAGCTACCTAAAATTGGAAATACAAGAATAGAATGTCCTAAAATCCATACTAAATATATTACAAAAGAATTATATCCTATCCAACTTAACCATTGGTAGCCACAAGCTATAATGCAAATTGGCGGAATAATTTGCAAAAGAAAAACAATAAGAAAATAATACATGGTTTTTGTATTAAAACTAGCTAGCCATTTTGTAAATACTAATCTTGATGCCATACCAAAAAGAATAGCAAGCATTGTTGCAAAAAATGCAGATAATAGGGTTAATCCTAATGGTAATAATAATTCGGAAAGTGCATCCACAGAAAAATTATAACGAGATTTAAGTAAAGCAATGATTATAGGTGCAATCACAGTTATCAAACCTACAACAGCAACAAAAATATTCTTTTTTGACATTTTTAAAGCCGTATTTTTCAATCTTTTCCTTTTTGAGATATGGCGAAATATCAGAAAAATAGAAAATCCGGCACATACAAGAGCAAACAAAACAGAAATAGTTATTAGCGTCCCAACCTCAAATATAAACTGATTGGCAAAGGTGGGGTTAACTATTGAATTCGATTTGTAAATCCGATGTAATGCTTGACTGATTAATTCTGTATTCATACCTTGTGAGGCTTTGAATATAAACTGATTTTTGGCATTTTCATAAAAAGAAAAAATAAATCCAATGAAAAAGAGCAGAATAAACAAATTTTTTATGTTCGGCAGAATAATATCTTTAGTTCGTTCATTATTTGTGTGTTTTACCGCAATAGAATAATCATTAATTCTTTTTGGAATATTTTGTATGCTAATCCAAAAAAGATATGCAAACAGAAATCCGTATTGCCAAAATTGAATAAATAACATTGCTATCGTTTGCGTGAAATATCCGCTTTGTATTATTGCATCAAACAAAGATGTGCCGTATAAAGAAACTTTAAAAATATAGGCAATGGCAATATTCCCTAAAGTAACAGGCAAAATAAATAATGAAAGTTGTTGTCCTAACTTTGATTCAAAAGAAATACGTTGTAATGACAAAGCTAAACAAAGTCCTCCTACGGTGTTAATTATTGTAGATAAAAATGCAAACAATAACGTTCTTCCCCAAGCAGATGTGAAACCTTTTGAAGTGTCGGTCAATAGTTGATAGATGCCGTTTCCTGAAAAACCATTCGCAATTAATGGCAACAAAAAAACAATCATAATGGCAATTACTGCAATTATGATAAGTTTGAAATGCAATCTAGAATCTATTTTTCTAAAAATCATAGATTTTTATGTGCTTCTTTTCTTCCTGCGTCTATTTCTTGTTTGATTTGTTCAAGAACATCTTCAACTTTCAAATTGTCATTTCTCCAAAGCCTTTGAATGTGGTTTGTAATCACTTGACTAACTATTTCGGCTTCTATTCCTGCTTCAAACATGTACACACCTCTTTCAAGCGAGGTTTTTAACGCATTAGAATAAGAAATTTTTTGTACTTCAGGATCGTTATAAGTAGATTTTAGCGGAGAGGATAATCCTCTTTTAGCTAATTCAATTTGCATTTTGGGTTGCATCAAATGCATGATATATTTGATAGCTTCTTGTGGATTTTTTGAGTTTTTATTGACATAAAAACTACCTCCTGCAATAGCTGATTTATTTCCTGGTATAGGAGCAAAACCAAAATTTTCACCATACTTGTCAAATTCATACAAATAATCACTCCAAACAATTCCCATAGCAACATTACCTTCTTGTAGCAACCTTATCTGCTCTGTTGCATCTACTGTTGTATAATTTCCTTTATTAAAAGGTTTTAAACTTCTATAAAATTTTGTAGCAGCAACAGCTTCAGGAGATGTTATAGTCATTGGGGTGTAGAGCGTCCCTTCCCATCCACGTGTTTTATCAAAAACTGAACCATCCATACCATACAAGTAATTGCAATATTCATAATAAAGCCATCCTCCTTCAGCTCCTTGCATACAAATACCATAAGTGTTTGAAGTTGTAAAGAATTCAGCAATGTTTCTAAATTGTTCCCAAGTTGTTGGAACAACCAAATCTTCACCATATTTTGCCTTATATGCTCTTTGCATGTCTTGATCTTCAAACATTTTCTTATTGTATGTGAGCAACATTGTATTGATTGCAAAAGGATAGCCTATTTTTTGTATTTCATCACTATTTGGATTTGATGGATCTTTGTAATACCAACCTACTTCTTTCCATGCTTTTTGGAATAAATCTTGTTCAAAAGAAGTATTAGGTTTAGGATCCATCATATCAAGCAGATCATCAATGCAATACACATATCCATTTCTTACAAAAGTTGATAATGAAAAATTGTATTGCAACACAATATCATAAAGTCCTGTTCCATGACGAAAATCTTGAATGGATTTGTTCCAAGCATCTTCAAAAGTGTTTGGATGAAAAACAATTTTTATATTGTTTTCTCGTTCGTATTCACTTTTCAAAGCTGCCATTGCTTGTAAATTAGAAGAATCCTCTCCTAATACAGTTAACTTAACTCGTCCTTGACAAGACGCTAAAATCAGTAAAAGCGCCATAGCACATATTGAATAAATTCTTGTTTTCAAAGTTTTCATTTTAATATTATTTTTTGTTATTTTTATGAATTTTCTGCAAAAATACGAAAAAAAACGATATAAATTGCAATTTTTCGCAGAAAATTATGATAAATTATATTTTATCACTATTTTGTTGTAATTTTGTAGTCCAAATAAAATATAGCTTTATGGAAAATCGTATTGTTACAGAAGCACCTTATGATCCTTACATGGATTTACCTAACTACAAATTTCCAACATTAAATTTACTTGAGGATTACGATGTGATGAGCAGGCAAACAGTTCCGTTAATAGAAGTATTAGGCTCTTCAAATTTCAAAAACACAAAGTTTGATTTACCTATTGCGATTGGGAGAACAGAGCTAACAGAATACTTCGTAATGGACTTGGCAAAAATGCCACACCTACTTATAGCAGGTGCTACGGGGCAAGGAAAATCAGTCGGTTTGAACACGATAATAACTTCGTTGTTGTACAAAAAACACCCTGCCGATTTGAAGTTTGTGATGATGGATCCGAAAAAAATTGAACTCTCGGTTTACAATAAAATCGAACGTCATTATTTGGCAAAATTACCTAATGTTGAAGATGCTGTCATTACAAATACAAAAAAAGCTGTCAATACACTAAACTCGTTGTGCGTGGAAATGGATATGCGTTACAACTTGTTGAACGATGCACAAGTTAAAGGAATCAAAGAATACAACGTCAAGTTTATTTCTCGAAAATTGAATCCTAACGAAGGACATCGGTATTTATCCTACATCGTTTTGGTTGTTGATGAGATTGTTGATTTTATTTCAACAGGTGGCAAAGAAATAGAGTTGCCAATAGCTCGTTTAGCACAATTAGCAAGAGCCGTGGGTATTCACTTAATCATTGCTACAAGTCGCCCATCAGTAAGTATTATAAAAACGGTCAAAGCTAATTTTCCTGCACGCGTAGCTTTTCGTGTAATATCTAAAGCTGATTCCAGAGAAATTTTAGATCGCGATGGAGCAGAACGATTAAACGGAAAAGGCGATATGTTGTTATTTGCAGAAAATAAACTAATCCGAATCCGATGTGCATTTGCCGACACGCTTGAAATCGAAAAAATAGTGGAATTTATCGGCGAACAGCGTGGATATCCTGAAGCCTATGCACTTCCCGAATGTGCTGATGAATCGAATGACTTTAGAGGCAGTATATTTTCAGCAGATGAACGAGATTCGATGTTTGACGATGCTGCACGATTAATTGTATCTACTCAAAGTGGCTCTACATCGCTTATTCAACGAAAACTGAAATTAGGTTACGCACGTTCAGGAATATTAATGAATCAACTCGAAGATGCTGGTATTGTTGGTATTTCTCAAGGAAGCAAGCCAAGAGAGGTTTACATCAAAGATATGCAAACTTTGGAAAATTTGTTGCAAGAGAAAGATTAGAACCCTACAACATGTTCTCCCATTTATATTGATTTTAAAGACATAAAAAAATAGATTAAAACGCTCTTTTTTCTAAGTCTTTAACTCCTGTTGTTAATAATTTTCTGCACACCGGCAATCTTTTCTATCAACTCACTAAACGATAATTTCTTACCATAAACCATACTGCTTATCATATTTTCGTAGTCTTTTTCCCAAACAGATAATAGATTTTCGGGTGGCACAATTCGGATGTGTTCGGATGCGTGTTTGGCGTAATCAACTCCGCTCAAACGAGTGAATTTTTCTCTGTGAGCAACGATTGTGTAATACAAATCATGGTCTCCCAAAGCCTTTTGAAAGTACGGCGTTTGCGATAATTTTTCAATATCGTATAAGTGGCGACTCAATCGCTCAACACGAATCTTTTCGGACGGACGCTGATATTCTTCGTGCAATAAAAATACTTTTTCTAAAAACGTTCTCTCCGGATTTACTGTTGGAACTGTAATCAACGTTTTTGCAAAAGGCATTTCTGAAAAAACTTCCGAAACAAACGTGCTGATGTTTCGCTGTGAATATGGCTCTTTCAACGACCGACTTCCAACTTCCACTAAAATATCCGGACGTAAATAAATATCGTGTTCCGCAAGTTTCGGATAGTAAATTTCGATTATCAATGGGTCTTGATCATGATTGATGACTTGTTGAGGTTTCACGATCACGCCGTCTAATCCCATTTTCTTGAATGAGGAATCAAGTGCATCGACAAATTTTGTTGAAATAAATTCGTAAGAGGCGTAACGCAATTTATGAATTTCGCCTTTATTCAAATCGCCTGAAAATCCTAAGAATTCTCTATCTAATGCTAAATCTACGTCCTCCGAAAATCGTTCTATCAAATTCCAACTTTTGCTTAATGAAGTGCCACCTTTGAAAATCAATTTATCGGTATATTCCGTCGAAAATAAAGCCGACAACGTATGCACAACCCACCAATCTTTTTCTATTGCAGAAATGGGCAACGCCTTTTGTCGTGCCGTTTCAGCAAAGATATTACGTTTGTTTGCATCGGTCAATTTCAACCATTCATTGAGTGCGGAATTCATTTAGTAGAATTGTTTAGTGCGGGTTTCATAATTTCTTGTATCCAAGCAGGAGCAAGGCGAATATCATATTCCAAATGGGTATATTTCTCGTTTTGCAAAATAGTTTGGATATGTTGTATGTCTTCTTTGGTGATATTTTCTTTACCAATCGTTTTTAAAGCCTGAATTGCCAAGCGACTGATTTCGCCAATAGGTGCAACATTTTTGGGTGCCACTTTCTTAAACACAATCGTATAATTTCCAATTTTAATTTTGCGTGCTGTCCCGCTTGTCAGATAGACGATATTCATTGGAACTTGCGTAGAAAGTCCCAAACGGTTGAGTGCATAATCTCCTGTGGGAACAATCCTTGCTCTGTCGCGTCGTGCAATAACTTTGGCAATATCTTCAATATCCGGCATTAATTTGCCTACAATGGGGTCTTCTTGTGGTCGTACAAAAATACCTGCTGCCACACGGTTAATTTCGCCCGATTTTACCAAACGTTGTAGGGCTTGGCGTATTGCATCCGGTTTGGCGAATGTGGAAAAATCGTTACTAAAAAATAGCGACCCCTTCTTTGCTTTTTTTATTTTTGTAAATATTTGTTTTTCAATATTTAATTTCATTATTTTATTGTTTTTTTGTCACAAAAAGTGTAAAAAAATGTGACAAATTTTATGCAAAGTTACGATTTTTTTTTGAACTATCAAAATCTATACATATTATCTTCGCAAAAAGTTATCAACAAAAAAACAGGTCAAATTTTAGACCGTATTTCTTTCAAAAAAATCTAATGTCCTTTTTAATGTCCCTTATTTCGACAAGTGTGTAATTTTATGAAATTCAAGTTATTTCAGAGGTAGATTTATTCCCGTTATCTGTTTTTCCGTGAAAAGAAAAAAAGCTGTAAAAATGCAGTCTGTAAAAAACAGTTTGACATACAAAAAATAATCGCATCTGCGATTGGCAAGGTGTACTTTTGTCATACAAAAGTGCCTTGCCCTCACAAAAATGGAAAATCCTCCAAAGTCGGATTTCTGAAAAACATTTGCAAGACTTAGAAATACTAACGAAAAAACGAGCACCAAAAAGAAAAATAAATTACACGCCCAACGAAGCAAGCGAAATCACATTCACGCCATCCGGACGAGTGTAACTGATGCCGGTTCCGGTGATTATGTTGAGCGACTTAGGAGCTTTAACTTTGGAAGTATCTACAACGTCTGCAAATTTCTTGAGATTAGTAGCGGCTTCGTCAATTTGCCCTATCCCCAATTTTATTTCAAATGCAAGCCAATCGCCGTTGTGTTTTTGTACGATAGCATCCACTTCCAAATCATAGGAATCTCTGTAATAATAAACCTTTGCATCATTCGCCTGAGCATAAATCCGCAAGTCGTGAGTAACCATTGATTTAAACAAAAATCCGGTAAAGTTGAGGTCAGTAAGCAATGAATCAGCATTTGCTCCAAGTGCTGCAACCGATAAACAAACATCGGTAAAATGACGCTTTGGAGATTTCCGTAAAGATGCTGAAGAACGAATATGTGGATTCCAAGCAGGTTGTTCTTCGGTTATCATTAGACGATCAAGGGCATCAAGGTATTCGTAGATAGTAGGACGTGAAATGTCTCTATTTTCGTTTTCACGAATATCGGCAGATAAAGTTGTTACATCTACAACTGTAGCTGTATTTCGAGCAATGGAACGTAGCAGATTTTTCACTTTAATCGGATCGCGTTTCACATTTGAAACTCTACTCATATCCACCTCAGTAAGCAATTCCATATAAGCCCGATTCAAGTCAATAGCTTGACTTGTATTTTTCCCAACCAAAGCCGGAAAACCGCCGATAATTATTCGTTCAATAATAAATTCCAATTCGGTTGGCTCATCGTGAATATCAATTTTTGAGCCTTCAAAAAGGCTTGCCATACTGACTTTTCCGGACGAAAAACCCAACTCTTGCCACGACATAGTTCGCATATCAAGCGTTGTAAATCGACCTGCTCCGGAATGCATTTTGATGCTTTCTTCGGGATTTGCCGAGCCTGTGAGAATAAATTGTGCTGTTTGCTGTCGATCATCAACCTCATGTCGTATGTAATTCCATAGTTTGCGCTGTTCCTGCCATTCATCAATTAATCGAGGTGTTTTTCCAATCAATAATCGCTTGGGGGTTGTTTCCATTAAAACGGGCACTTGTTCGTCTTGATCGACGTTCAAAACACTGCCGGCAATTTGCTTCGCAGATTCAGTTTTTCCACAAGCCTTTGCCCCTCGAATGAGCACTGCTCCGGACGAATTTAATTTATTCTGCAACTCACTGTCTATTATGCGTTTAATGTATTTCATAGTAATTTATTTTACATTTTTAAGGCATTTCATTTTACACTTTTAAGGTATTTTTCTTTACACTTTTAAAGCATTTCATTTTACACTTTGGAGTACAAAGGTAAAAAAAATCTGACATAACCAAAAAAGTTATCAACAAAAAAATCACCCGAAATTTTAGAGCCCATTTCTTTCAAAAAAATCTAATGTCCCTTTTTTTTGCAAGCTTACAATTTTCTAAAATAATGCCTTTATTTCACCTCTATTTATTTGACACCCAAAAATTTTTTCAAAAAACTTGTTTATTTGAAAAAAAAGTTGTACCTTTGTATGCTTTTTTGAAAAAACGGCGGTTTCTCGCCAGTCTTAGAAAACAACAAGAGTAGGATAAAAAGAAGAGGGGAGTATAGATTTT
>Ga0123353_10000281_pt1 | contig 62914 bp, 58 predicted proteins | sample TergutLab28metaG_3_FD_92763 | JGI IMG/M metagenome (GOLD analysis project Ga0123353, IMG submission 92763) | Labiotermes labralis P3 segment gut microbial communities from Petit-Saut dam, French Guiana - Lab288 P3 | ecosystem: Host-associated > Arthropoda: Insects > Digestive system > Gut ... | reverse complement strand
CTTAGTGATCAGGCGATTCAGAATGGAATGGTCGTCGCTTAACGGATAAAAGTTACCCCGGGGATAACAGGCTGATACTACCCAATAGTTCACATAGACGGTAGTGTTTGGCACCTCGATGTCGGCTCGTCACATCCTGGAGGGGAAGTCCCTTCCAAGGGTTGGGCTGTTCGCCCATTAAAGTGGCACGCGAGCTGGGTTCAGAACGTCGTGAGACAGTTCGGTCCCTATCCGTCGTGGGCGTAGGAAAATTGAGGAGAGCTTCTTCTAGTACGAGAGGACCGAAGAGGACATACCTCTGGTGTATCTGTTGTCACGCCAGTGGCAGTGCAGAGTAGCTATGTATGGAATGGATAAACGCTGAAAGCATCTAAGCGTGAAGCCAACTTCAAGATGAGTTTTCCCATATTTTAAATAGTAAGATCCCAGTAAGACTAACTGGTTGATAGGCTAGAGGTGGAAGCATGGCAACATGTTGAGCTGACTAGTACTAATAGATCGAGGATTTAATCCCTATTTATTTAAATTAATTTGTAATGATCCACATTATCATGTTTTCAGAGAATTATTTCTCTAATATAAATTCGTAACGATAGCAAAGAGGATACACCTGTTACCATCCCGAACACAGAAGTTAAGCTCTTTCACGCCGACAATAGTGTAAGCGAAGATAGGTAGTTGCGAATTTTTTTGTGCAAAAAAATTGACAAAAATCAAAATTTCAACTACAATAATGTTGAACGTTAAATAGAATCGAAGACAAGGAGAAGAATATGAGTAATGTAAATGAGGAACCAAACAAGAGTGTAACCAGTGAGCCATTTAGTGGAATTATAAGATATATGCAAGCTTCTGTTGACATTGCAATGCTTTCAATAAACAGAGGAGACTCATATGATGAAACGTTAGAACAATTAAAGAAAAATATATATGAGTTACAAACCATAGCAGAAAATTTTCCTGCAACATTAGATGAATGGATTGAACAAATTCCACCGAATTTAACAGAAAATTCCGATTTAGTTAATTCTAAAAAATCTTTATAGACTACAAGGTTGGCAGGATAGATGTTGGAAGCGTAGCGATGCGTTGAACTGACTAGCACTAATAAGTCAAGGATTTAATCCCAATTTAATTTGTGATATGCATTAGCAAGTTTTTAAAGAACAAAAATTATAAATTATGCATAAAAAAACAGACATTAGTCTGTTTTTATTTTAACCTTTTGTAAAGCTTGATTTATTTCATATGGATTACATGTCTCTAATACTTGATCAGCTGTTAAGGCTGCACCCCAAGTAAGATGAGATTTAACTTTTGAAAGTTCGAATTCGGGCATATCACTAATATTAATTTTGTTTTCAAAGTGAATTACTTCAAGACTTTTATATGGTGTTTGAATTAAGAATTCTTTTAATTCATCAATAATATATGAAATTAAAAATTCTTCAGCCTCAATATTTATTTTAAGTTGTCTCAAACTATCAGGTCTATTAAATCCAAAAGAACAATCAATAGAAGATTTATCCCCTTTGTTTTTTATATCAATTGAACTAATATTGCCATGATAATGTAATATAAATGTTTCAAACATGGGAAGAATTAGTTCTGGTGCGGTAAAATCATACATTGAGATATTAGCCTTTTCATTTAAATGCATTACGGGCTCTCTTAAATATCTAGGATCTTTGATATCTGTATTTACTATTTCAATATACATATTTTCTTCTTCACACCTAATATTTAAGTTCCATATTGTATTACCATATGTCATTTTTTTATAAAGTATTTCCCCCATTGGCATATAACCAATTAAGTTTTTTGATGCTGACTCAAGTGAGTCTACTAATAAAGTTTTATTAATTTCCATAATCATCACCTTCTATTGGTCGTTGACTCGTATTATAACAAATTATATGATTTATTCAAAGCCTTTTGAAAATATTGCTTTTTAATTAATTGAATGATATATTTGAATAGGTGATGAATTTATGTATATGAGTGAAGAACAAAACAAAAAAATAGCAGCATATGGAATAGACGGTATAATAGAATATCTAGAATTGTTGATTAAAAACTCTAAAGAAACGGTAAACGATAATCCTGCTCTTACAAAAGAGGCACTACATAACGGTTTAGATACTGCTATAACATATTTAGGGATGATAACAGTTCCAGGAGAAGTCTCTATAGATGAACCTGAATCAATAAGATAACAAAAAGGTATTTAAATACCTGTGAAAATGCTATAATATATATGAGGTGGAAAAATGAGTTATGGAATAGAACCAAAAGCATTAACTAAAGATGAAAAAGATTCTAAAAATGAAGAAGATGTGCTTTTAATGGAAGTAAAAATTCCAGTAAGAGATTTATCGTTTAAAATGTTACAAAATGAAAACAACAAAATGAGAGCATTTAATACATATATGAACAACCAAAGAATAGATACAAGTATGGTGCATGGACAACCTACGAAAGAAGAAATTTATCTTAAGGATTTAAATGAGTTAGACGCAAAAGGATATGAATTATCACTACAGTTTAATGATTTATTACTAAGCAATGGATATGTACATTGTGGTGCTGATCTTGGGGTAGATGCAGCTAGAGTCTCAGCTGAGTATTTATTAAATCAGTATGACTTAAAATATCCTGTTTCTTGGGATATGATAGAGAATAATCCAGATGGATTAAGATTTACTTATCATTCATCAGAAAGAGTTGAAAGTGATAAGGCAGTATTTATGTCGCAGGTAGATAAGTTATTTGCAGAAGCAAAAATAGACGACAATGATTTTACAAGAATAAGTGCTGCAGCTGATTATTTTGCTAAACACCGTAAGTTGTTATCTAAACACATTAATAAAGAAGATATAGATATTTTTGAAGGAAGTCACAAAAAGAGTTAGATTAAAATCTAACTCTTTTTCTTTGTCTAGTATTATAAAGCTGCAAACTCTTTACTCTTCTTTTTACAAGATAATCAGCATCTTGGTCTAATTTTTTAAGTGTTTCGTTTTCAAGTGGTTCTCCAAAACTAATTGTTATCCCGCCACCAATTCGATATTTTCCACTTATAGCGAATGGAATGATTTTGTTGTTAGTTACTGTTGCTAATTTTGCAACAGGTTCAAAAGGCAAGTCTTTGTTGTATTTATTTCTAGTAGCTTCTGGAAAAATTCCAACAGAACATCCATTTTTTAATCGTCTTCTGGCCATTAATGCTGCTTTAATTCTATTTTTTTTGCTATTCCTATCAATTGGTATCGCACCCATTTTAGAAAAAAAGGCAGCTAAAACAGGTATATTGAAAAGTTCTTGTTTTGCCATAAGATGAATAGGCTCTTCCACTGTTGTTACTAAAAGTGGAACATCCAGTAAAGATCTATGATTTCCTATAAATAGTGAAGCCCCAGTATTCTGAATATTCTCTAATCCATTTATTTTAGGTCTAAATATTCCCTTAAAAGCAACACGTACTATTTTTCTAGTAGTACTATAAAATTTTAAATTAAACTTATTATCCATATATAAATAACCCTCCCAAAAATTAATGTATGAAAAATATAATTCCTATTAAGTGTGTAAGAGCACCAAGCATAACAAATAAGTGCCATATAAAGTGGTGGTATTTAAACTGTCTAGCATAAATAATCGCGCCAACTGTATAAAATACTCCTCCTAGAAATATAAGAGATAATAAAATCGTATTTGCTTGTCTAAATAAAGTAGGTAATACAATAACAGCAAGCCATCCCATAATTATATATATGGTCATAGATATTTTTGGAGTAGCCTTTTTTATTAATGTTTTATAAAAAATACCAAATAGAACTATTAGCCATTGAACGATAACTACGGCTATACCAAGTGTACCTCCAACAATATATAAACCAATTGGTGTATAACTACCCGCAATCGCGACGTATATGAATATATGATCTAGTATATTCAATACTGATTTATGTCTGGTATTATGCTCCATGAAGTGATAAATAGTTGATGACAGAAACATTGTAATAAGCGAGAAGAGAAATATTGATGTACTAACAAGAAGTAAAACATCGTCGTATTTGTTAAAAGTATAAGCACCAATTATGGGTGAGAAAAAAATTAACAACAAGAAAATCGTACCATGTGATATAGAATTAGCTACTTCTTCGCTGAAAGTTAACTCTCTTTCTTTTTTCTTCATATATTCCTCCTAAAAATATTAAACTCGTCAAAAAATATTATAACACAAGATAGGGTTTTTTGCCTTGTAATTATACCTTTTTTTTTGCTATAATATTAATAGGTGATAATATGGAGTATAGGGTAACTACAAACAGTGAAACAGAGACAATTGAACTCGCACAAAATTTTATATCAGAAAAGTTTCCTAACATGATTATTTGTTTGGAGGGGGAACTAGGTAGTGGCAAAACCGTCTTTGCTAGAGGTGTTGCTGATGCTTTAGGAATTGAAGATGCAATTACATCTCCAACGTTTACTATAATTAAAGAATATGAAGGAGAATTACCATTATATCACTTAGATGTTTATCGTCTAGATGGTAAAACTGATGATATAGGAATAGAAGAGTACTTTACTAAAGATGGAATTGTTGTAATTGAATGGGCAGAAACCATTAGAGATATTTTACCACCTGAAAGAATAGATATTAGAATTAAAATAAGTGATGAAAATAAAAGAGTATTTGTGATTAAACCATATGGAAGCAGATATGAAGATTTATGTGAGGCTGTACTATGAGAAGTTTATTCATAGATACAACTTCATTTTTTATGTCGATTGCTATTGTTGAGAATGATGTTGTATTAAAAAGGATTGAAGAACAAATAGAAAGAGATATGTCTTCAAAAATAATTCCATTTATTGAGGAATGTTTTAATAGTGTTAGTTTTGAGCTAAAGGATATAGATAAATTATTCATAGTAAATGGACCGGGCTCTTTTACGGGAGTAAGAATAGGAGTAACAGTCGCTAAGGTAATAGGGTGGTCATTTAACATTGACGTCATCCCACTATCAAGTTTAGAAGTCTTAGCGTCAACAAGTATAGAAGAAAAATATCGCATTCCAGTAATAGATGCTAGAAGAGGATATGTTTTTTCTGCTGTATATGATGTTAATTTAGACAATATAGTTGAAGATAAATATAGATTATTAAATGATTTAGACGAATATAAAAAAGAAGGTCAGTTTATTAGTCACGATATTGACAATTCTGTAAAACCAAATATAGATATAATAAAGGTAATAAATTTGCATAAGAACGACAAACCGATTAATCCACATAAGTTGAAACCAAACTATTTAAAACTAACAGAAGCAGAAGAGAATGTGAGAAACAAAAATGATTAGAAAAGCAGATAAGGCGGATTATCAAGTTATTAGTCAATCTATAAAAGATATAGATTGCGGAAAAATGAATAAAGAAGACCCCTTTAAACATGTTTATGTATATGAAAAAGAAGGCAATATCGTTGGTTTCATCTGTTATAGTGTCATTTATGACAGAGGGGAATTAGACTATATTTATGTTTTAGAGAATTTTAGAAAACAAGGAATTGCCGAAAGTTTATTGAAATTTTTTGTTAGTCATGCGACAAAGTGTAATTGCACTAATATTACTTTAGAAGTTAGAAAAAGCAATGATGCCGCAATTAAACTGTACGAAAAACATGGTTTTAAAAGTGTGGCAACACGCGATAAATATTATAACGGGGAAGATGGAATACTAATGATAAGAGAGATGTGATACTGTGAATGATATATATATACTAGGAATTGAAACAAGTTGTGATGAAACCAGTGTTTCGATTGTAAAAAATGGTGCTGAAGAAATCGCGACAGTGATTTTATCACAAATGGATACTCATGCTACCTTCGGTGGAGTAGTCCCTGAAATAGCAAGCCGTATGCATGTAGAGAACATTACTTTAATAATAGAACAGTGCCTAACTAAAGCTAATATGAAAATAGAAGAAATTAATGCCTTTGCAGTCACATATGGTCCAGGATTAATAGGATCTTTACTAATTGGAACAACTGCTGCAAGCACATTATCATATATGTATAAAAAACCATTAATTCCAGTACATCATATTGCAGGTCATATATATGCAAACAATCTAAAAAATGAAATGAAATTTCCTCTTATCGCATTAGTAGTTAGTGGTGGACATACAGAATTAATATATATGGATGAGCACTATTCATTTGAACGCATTGGTGGGACATTAGATGATGCGGTTGGAGAAGCATATGATAAAGTCGCTAGAGTTTTAAAGTTGCCATATCCAGGAGGTCCATTAGTAGATAAACTAGCATTTGAAGGACAAATAAGCTATGAATTACCTTTTCCTTTAGATGATAATAGTTATAATTTTAGTTTTAGTGGTCTTAAAAGTGCTGTGATTAATTTAATACACAATGAAAAACAAAGAGATAGAGAGATTAATCAAGCAGATTTAGCAGCAACTTTTCAAGATCGAGCAATTGGTATAATAACAAAAAAAACAATGTTATCTTTAGAAGAATATAAAGTTAGTAATTTACTTATAGCCGGAGGAGTAGCCGCAAATAAAAAGTTGAGAAGCGATTTACAAACTTTATGTCATGAAAAAGGCTACAACTTAATGATACCTGAATTTAAATATTGTACTGATAATGCCACAATGATAGCAGCCGCTGGATACTTTATGTATGAAAGAAATGAATATAGTGGATATGATCTAAAGGCTAAAGCAAATATTCCACTAGTATAGAAAGAAGGGAAACAATGAAATGCATTATATTATGTGCCGGATATTCTCTTGATGAAAACTTAAAATTAAAAGAAACAGCCAGTTCATTAATTCAAGTATCAGGAAAGCCACTAATTAACTATGTAATTGAACAATTAGAGAGCATTGATATTGTAGATGAAATATACTTAATTACTAATGGTATATATTATGATAGATTTATTGAATGGAAAAAGGATTATTCTATATTTTCCAAACTAAAAATAATCAACGACAACACTATGGCAGTTGACGCTAATTTAGGCGCTATAGGAGATATACAATATACAATAAATATAGAAAAAATAACTGATGATATATTAGTCTTATCTGGTGATGTATATCATGATTTTTCTATTAAAGATTTAATAGATAATTACAACAACGAAATACTTGTAGCAGGCAAGGATCTAGAAGATAAAGAAATTCTTAAACGATATGGAGTAATAAAAGAAGAAAATAATATAATTGTTCACATGCAAGAAAAACCACAACAACCAAAGGGTTCAACTTTATGTTTAGGTGCTTATATAATTCCTAGTGATGCTTTAAAAACAATAAATGAATACTTAAGCGAAGGATATAAAAGAACGTACCCAGGATATTTTTTAGAGTATATTTATAAAATTAGACCTGTATATGTTTATAAAATATCTGGGAATCATTATGATATGAAATATCAAGAATCACTTGTAAAGCTTGAGCAAACTCTGAACAGTTCAATTGACAAATAACTGTATGTTTGATACTATTAAAATAGAAATGAGGTTAACATATGTCTACTGATACGACTATTAATAATATAAAAGAAGAAGAGGGACTATCTCCGCGAAAGCAACAAAGAATTATAAGTGCGATGAGAGCTTTCCCAGGATCTTCTCACTGGACTATTCAAACTGTTCCTGAAGCTACTGATATTTCGGGAAGTACGTATACTGTAAAACTCAAAAGGGGTTTAATATTTGGGCCTCAAAAAAACACATGGCAGATTCAATCTATTAAACGAGGACCTTCACTTAATTTTTTAGGTCGCCCTCATGCAACCGTAAACCTCGATAAAATTGAATCAGAAGAGCCTTTAGAACTCGGGACATTTGATACATTAGATGGTAAAAAGGTTTCAGTATCTTTAACACCATCGTATCAAATACAGGAAAACCCAGCATCAACAATTAAAGCAGGAACAAAAAAGAAAAAGAAACCTGAAAAAGTTGAAAGATATGTAGGTTTAAAAAACAATTCTGCAGAATTGTGGATGAACATAGGTAAAATCACTGCAACTTTTGCTTCTAGTGCAGTAGTTCTTCAGTCATTTTCTTCAACACCTGTGCAAGTTGTAGGTGGGCTCGTATTAGCTGGACTCGTTGGATTGAAAGTATTTAGGTTGAACGAAAACCCACTTTGGTTGAACGAAACCCCAGTTGCGAGATTCTTAAAAACTAAACCAGAAATTATTAATCGAGAAGTTGAAAAAATTATTTCTGATAAAGTGAAAGCGTTTTGTTCTACAACGAATGCAGTCGATATTGAAGCTACAGAAATTGATAGTTTAAATCCAAAGTGGAAGGAACTACAAAAGAAACTTGATAATTTGGAGTCTAAATACGGACTTAAAGTAACTGTAGGGAATTCAATAATCACTCCTGTAAAAGAAGAAATACAACAAGTTGCACCAGCAACAGTACAGCCTCCTACACAAGTGCAACAATCAGTAGTAGCACCAACACCACCATCGCAACAATCGGTAGGAACGCCACCGCCACCACCACAACAATCCGCACCAATGCCACCAGGAATGATTTCACCACCTACGACCCCAGCAACCCTTGTACAACGTGTTTCGTTATCTAGAAATCAATCTACAACATCTTCATCTTGTGACGTGCCTGAGTTTGATGTTCTTAAGTTGGCGTTTCAAAAAGCATTTAATTCGGATGAAGAAAAATCTGATATTTATGCCAATGCTCTATTAGGATTGCAAAAAGGGATAACATTCGAGGATGCTATTAGTAAATTTTTTGAAGTAGTCCGTGGATATGACGATGCTAAAGCCACTATGGCAAGAGAACTGTTGTTAAAAGGAATTAGCGAAGCCGAAAAAGATTTACAACAGAGTCAAGGGATTTCAATGTAGGTAAATTAAGCAGAATAAATGTTCTGCTTTTTATTTACGATTTAGATAAGGTTTGATATAATATTATTAGAAATAGAAAGTTGGTTCACTATGTTTGATAACTTAAATGAAAAACAAATAGAGGCAATAAAAACAACCGAGGGACCACTTCTAGTAATAGCAGGTGCAGGTAGTGGTAAAACAAGGGTTTTAACCACGAGAATAGTATATTTAATAGAAGAAATAGGTATTAGTCCATTACATATATTAGCAATTACTTTTACTAATAAAGCAGCGCATGAAATGAGAAGTAGAGTAGTTGATATGTTAGGTCCGTCTGCATATAAAATACAAATGTCAACATTTCATTCTTTTGGACTAACAATTATGAGAGAACACTATAAAAAGTTAGGATATGATAAAGAAATAACAATTCTAGATAGTGACGATGCATTATCAATTATAAAAAAGATTATAAAGGACAAAGGATATGATCCTAAGATATATAATCCTAAAGCCATTAAAAATAAAATCAGCAGCGCTAAAACCGAGAGAATGGATTTTGAAGAACTATCTAAGTTTAGTGTGAGTGATTTTGATGAAAAAGTAGTAGAGATATATGAACAATATCAACAAAAATTATTTAAAAACAATTCATTAGATTTTGATGACTTGCTACTCAAACCTATTGAACTATTTGAGACATATCCAGATGTTTTAAAAGAATATCAAGAAAGATTTCAATATATATTAATAGATGAATATCAAGATATAAATGAAGTTCAATATACGCTAACAAAAATGTTAAGTATGAAAAACAAAAATATATGTGCAGTAGGCGATGAATCACAATCTATATATGCATTTAGGGGATCGAACTATAAAAACATCTTAAACTTTGAAAAGGATTATCCAAAGTGTAAAACAATTCTTTTAGAACAAAATTATCGTAGTACGAAAACAATATTAAATGCAGCAAATGATGTAATTAAAAATAATAAACAAAGAAAAGAAAAAAAACTATGGACTGAAAATGAAGATGGAGACAAGATAGTATATAAGAAATGTTTAGATGGGTTTGATGAAGCAGAAACGGTTGCCGATGAAATAGAAAAATTAATTTTAGCTGGTGAAAAGTTAGAAGATATAGTAGTTTTATATAGAACTAACGCTCAATCAAGAAGCATAGAAGAAGTAATGCTTAAGAATAATATTCCATATAAAGTAGTAGGTAGTTTCTATTTCTATAACAGAAGAGAAATAAAAGATTTAATTGCCTATTTAAGACTTATCTATAACTCTAATGATGATGTTAGTCTAATTAGAGCGATTAATTCCCCAAAAAGAGGAATTGGTGGAAAATCAATTGAAGATTTAAGTAATCGAGCTTCTGAATTAGGTGTTAGCATGTATGAAGCAATAGAATCTTCTAAAGAACTAAAATTTAAACAATTAATAGAATTTTTTAAAATGGAAAGCGAGAAATTATCTTTAACGGAAATAGTTGAACTAGTTTTAGACCGTAGTGGTTTGAAAAGCGAATTAGAAAACGAGGGAACTATTGAAGCCGAAGCTAAAATAGAAAATTTAGAAGAATTTAAGTCAATAACGAAGAATTTTGAAGAAAGATATGGTATAATATCTTTAGAAGAATTCTTAAGTGAGATAAGCTTAGTATCAGATATTGAGGAACACAAGAATAATACTAATGTTGTAACACTTATGACTATTCATTCGGCAAAAGGCTTAGAATTTAAGTTTGTATTCATAATTGGAATGGAAGAAGGAATATTTCCGCACAGTAGATCAACATTTGATCCTAATGAACTAGAAGAAGAAAGAAGACTGTGTTATGTAGCCATTACCAGAGCCAAGAATAAATTGTGGTTATTGGGTACAAAAAGAAGAATGCTGTATGGCATGGAAAATATGAATCCAATTAGTAGGTTCATAGAAGAAATAAATTCTAAATATATTGAAAAAGAAAAAGAAGATGTAAGACCAAACAAATATGATAAACTAATAGATGAAGATATAGAATATAAAACAGGCGAAAAAGTTAAACATAATGAATTTGGTGATGGAGTTGTTGTTAGTGTAGATAAATCCATATTAACAATTGCATTTCCGCATCCACATGGCATTAAAAAGATAATGAAGGGACATAAGAGCATTAGAAAGGTGTAGGTGTTTATGATTGGAGATTTAACAGTTAGATCATTTTTAGTAATTGCCTCAATATGGGAAACACTCGAAGGATGGGCAGGTAGTTTTAGAGAGTGGATACAAAGAAATTATGCAAATCCATTACTGTGGATTGGTATTATAGTCGTAGCGTTTCTTGTATTTAGATCTGTTTATAGTACACTCAATAGAGGGGGATAACAAATCCTCTTTTTTGTTAATTTTTAGGAGGTAAAATGAGTTTAATAATAGGGTCACATGTATCTTTTTTAAAAGAGAAACAATTGTTAGGTAGTGTATTAGAAGCGCTTAGTTATGGTTCTAATACATTTATGTTTTATACTGGTGCCCCACAAAACACAAAAAGAATAGAAATAGATTCTGAATTAACCAAACTTGCACACGAATTAATGGAAAAGGAATCTATTGATAGTAACAATGTAATAGTACATGCCCCATATATAATAAATATGGCAAATCCAACTTACTTTGATTTCAATGTAAGATTTTTAAGTGAAGAAATATCTAGAGTAGAAAAATTAGGAATAAGTAAAATGGTAATACACCCAGGTAGTCATGTAGGAATAGGAAGAGAAGAAGGAATAAAAAACATTATTAAAGTATTAAATGCGGCAGTTAAAAGGAATCAAAATGTTTTAATCCTGTTAGAAGGAATGGCAGGTAAAGGTAGTGAAATCGGTTCAAAGTTAGAAGACTTAAAAGATATAATAGATGGTGTGGATAATAAAGAGAAATATGGCATATGTATTGATACATGTCATTTAAATGATTCGGGTTATGATGTATCTAACTTTGATTTAATATTAGATGAAATAGAGAACTTGATTGGAATATCTAAGTTATATGCAATACATGTTAATGATAGTAAAAACAGTATAGGAGAAAATAAAGATAGACATGCCAATATAGGAGATGGCAAAATTGGATTTGAAAAACTATTAAATATTATTTATAACGAAAGAATAAAAAACGTTCCCAAAATACTAGAAACTCCATATATAGAAGACAATCCACCCTATAAATATGAAATTGAGATGATTATACGCAAAAAATTCAATAAAAGCCTTGCGAATGATGTAATAATGCACTATAATAAATAAATAAATTATGGTGGTGATGGTGTGGGAAAAAGATATATAAATAGTCATAGCTATGCAAAAAAGAAAAAAATTAATATATCTCCAACAATAGATAGGAGATATAAAATATTGATTTTCATTGTTGTTTTGGCCATGACTATTTTAGTTGGAAATCTATACTATATGCAAATAGTTAGACATGGAGAATTTGAAGCGGAACTAGCACTTCTAACTCGTAATGAGATTGAAGGAGAGAGTGTTCCAAGAGGAAGAATATATGATAGGAATGGAGTAATAATAGTTGATAATATTCCTGTTAAAACAATAAGTTATAGAAAAGTCTTAGGAGTCAGTACAAGAGAAGAAATAGAAATGGCCTACTTTGTAGCAGACATTCTTGATTTAAATACAACATCGTTAAGTGATAGAGATCTAAGAAGATTTTGGATATTAATTAACCCAGAAGAAGCTCGTGTTAAAATAACACCTGAAGAAAGAACTCAGCAAAAAGAAAGACGTATTACAAGTAGTGAATTATCAGAACTACAATTAAGTAGAATTACAGAAGAAGAACTAGAAGAGTTAACTGAAAAAGACAGAACAGCTGCATATATATTTACACGTATGAATCGCGGTTATATGTTTATGGATGGTATTATAAAAGGAACCGATGTTACGGATGAAGAATTTGCTTTAATAGCAGAAAACACCGAATTTTTACGTGGATTTAACACAAGTATTAATTGGGAAAGATATTATCCTTTTGGAGAAACATTTAGATCAATATTAGGTCGCGTAGCAAGTATTCCAGCAGAGAGTATGGAAGAGTATTTGAAAGCCGGCTATAAATTAAACGATAGAGTAGGTGTTAGTGGTTTAGAATACCAATATGAAGAATTTTTACGCGGAACAAAGAATAGATACGCAGTATTATCAAATAGAGAACATCAATTAATTCAAGCAGGGACTCGTGGTAATGATATCGTGCTTAGCATTGATATTCATCTACAAGCATATATAGAAAGAGTAATTAGAGAAGAAATATCAGAAGCTAGAAGAACAAATAGGTTTGCTAGAAACTTCCGTAGTGCGTATGTAATTATTCAAGACCCTAATAATGGAGAAGTACTAGCAATGGCTGGACAAAGACTTATAAGAGAAAACGGTAGAGATTTATTTATAGATGATGCGATAGGAATAGTAAATACAACCATTACTCCGGGTTCGTCTATAAAGGGTGCATCTCATATGACAGGATATGTTCATGGGGGACTTAGAATTGGCGAAGTTAGAAATGATGCTTGCTTACGTATAGCAGGAACTCCACCAAGGTGTTCTTTTGCTCATTTTGGCAACATAGATGATATATTTGCTATGAAAATATCTTCTAATACATATCAATTTAGAACCGCTATTAGAGTTGGCAATGGTGTTTATAGAAGTGGTAGACCTTTAATTGTAGATCCAATTGCCTTTGAAAAATATCGTAATGTTTTTAAAGAATTTGGTTTAGGAACTAGAACAGAAATAGATATACCAAATGAAAGATTAGGTATAACAGGAACAAGCACTAATGTTGGAAGACTACTAGATTTCGTAATTGGACAATATGATACATACACACCTATGCAAATGTCACAGTATGTTACAACAATTGCTAATGGTGGAACTCGTTTTCAACCCAGATTACTTAAAGCAGTATATGAACCAACTACAGAAAGTAGAACTGTACTTAAGTTTGAGAATGAACCGGTTGTACTAAATACAATTACTTATAATCCTGCTTATATGTCAAGAATCCAGCAAGGATTTAAAGCAGTCTTTGAGCGTGGTGGGACAGGTTCAGGAATTATCCCAAGTGATTTAAAACCAGCAGGAAAAACAGGAACTTCGCAAAGTTATATAGATACAACAGGAGATGGTAGAATTGATACTCAGACATTAACTCTAGTTATGGTGGCATATGCTCCTTATGATAATCCTAAAGCTTCATTTACGGTAATAAGTCCCCATTTATCAACCGGAGCACATGGTATTACCGGAATATCTAGAGCCCACCGTAGTATTGCCGGTAGAGTAACCCAAAAATACTTTGAAATTTATTAGGTAATTTGCTATAATAGATATGCGCAAAAAAAAGGAGGGAATATCATGGCAAAAAAAGGTGATGCAAGACAAAGAGTGACTCTTAAATGTACTGTTTGTGATGAGGAAAATTATCGTACAGAAAAAAACAAAAGAAATACAACAGATCGTTTAGAATTAAGTAAATTCTGTGCTAAGTGTAGAAAAACAACCCCACACAAAGAGGAAAAATAATATTTACTCCTATAAAATAAAAATAGAGAACCTTAGGTTCTTCTTATTTTTCAAGAAAGGAATATAGTTATGTTTAATATAAATGAAGTAAAAAATGGAATGACAGTATTAATAGAAGATAATATATATGTTGTACTAGAGTTTCAACATGTTAAACCAGGAAAAGGGCCAGCTTTTATCAGAATTAAATTAAGAAATCTACGTAGTGGATCTATTATTGAAAAAACGTTCAATACTAATATAAAATTAGAAAAAGCAATTGTTGATAAAAAAAATATGCAGTTCTTATATGCAACAGGAGACACATATACATTTATGGACAATGACACATATGAGCAATTAGAACTAACAGAAAAACAATTAGGAACTGACAAAAACTATTTAAAAGATGGATTAGAAGTTAATATAACAGTTTATCAAGATGAAGTATTAGGTGTTATGTTACCAGAAAAAATAGAATTAAAAGTAACTGAAACAGAACCAGCAGTTAAGGGAAATACTACAAGCAATGCCCAAAAAGACGCTATTACAGAGACAGGTTTAATGGTAAGAGTACCACTATTTATAGAAAACGATGAAACAATTATAGTTAATACAAGAGATGGTTCTTATTCATCTAGAGCTTAAGCAGTTTACTGCTTTTTTCTTGCAAAAAAAATGTATTTGTTGTACTATTAATACAAGAATAGAGGTGTGCTAATGATAGCAAAAATAAAGGAAAGTAAAGTGGTTTCATTAATTAAGGAACATAAAATAGTATCAATTGGGATAGCGGTAATTATTGTTTTACTGATTGGATTATTAATTTTTAATTTGACTAGACCAAAAAAATCAGGTAATCATGAAGAACCAAAAGATACTGAGTTAGTGGAAGCAAAAGCATTTTTAACCGAAAACTTTGACAAGTTTAACATTGATGGCTCAACTTCGATGATTCCTCTTCATCAAGCTTTGTGTAATGAATTTTGTTCTGAAGAAAAATTCGTGCGACACAGAAGAACAGTAGAGTCTTTTGGAAAATTTGTTGAAGGTGAAAACGATGTATTGTTAGGAGTTTCGTTCAGTGATGAACTTTTAAAACATGCAGAAGACAAAGGCATCGAATTAGCTCAATTAGCCATAACAAGAGAAGCTTTTGTCTTCTTAATAAACAAGAGTAATCCAGTTAGAGACTTATCTGTAGAACAAATAAAGGATATTTATAGTGGGAAAACTACTAATTGGAGAGAATTAGGTGGAGATAATGCAACAATTAGTGCATTCCAACGAAATGCTGATTCCGGTTCACAAATAAGAATGAATAAATTTATGGGTGATGCTAAATTAGTAGACGCGAAGGTAGAATATATTTATGAAGCGATGGGAGCAATTGTTGAAATTATTGCAGATTTTGACGAAGGAAAGCATTCGATTGCTTATAGTATGTACACGTTTATTGAAAAACAGTATACTAATGAAGATGTTGTATTGATGTCTGTTAACGGAGTTCTTCCAACTGATGAAACTGTATTTGATGAATCGTATCCAATTGTTATATACAATTATATTTATTACGATGAAAACAATGAGGAGGTAGCCGAGTTTGTTCAATACCTTTATGTTTATTTGATGAGTGACGAAGGTCAAAAACTAATAAGTGATGCAGGTTATGTTAATCTAAACCAAAACTTTGATAGAAATCTAAATGTAAATGTTAATTTTTGGGATGAAGGTGGGGGCAGATATATACCTGCTTATAATGAAATAACAGGTGAATTTTTTTGGGCTACAGATTGCGAACCTGTAAATAGAAATTGTCGTCTATTAGTATTTGATAATTTTGCCGATTATGTGCTTCGGGGTTCAAGGTATATGAATAACGTTCGTGCTAGAGAATATCTAATGTTGTTATATGAGATGAAATTCTTTAGTGCACACACGCCAGGTTTCAATAATTCCAACGGAACGATTAGAATGTCTGGTATATGGTTTACCGCTTCTCTGGATCCAGAACTGTTCTTTAGTATTAGATACAATGGTAAATATTATGAAGACTTAGTATATGTAATTGATAGAGACATATTTATTCTTGAAGTAATACATACAGATTTTATTGATGATTATGTAAGAGAAGGAATTTTTGATGGATATCCACATGATTTAATTTCTAGAGTAAACATTGAAATACCAAGATCAGAATTAAAGAATCTACATATTAGAGAACCAGGTGGTTGGGAACTCAAATACGATGATATCAAATATGTTCAACCTTTTAGATAATTAAAAGTAATATTAAAAAAGACAAGTAAAATGTCTTTTTTAATAGGTTGATTTAATGTATAATTATATTAGGAGGAAAAAGAATGGAAGTAAATGCAAAAGCAACAATTTTGACAATACTCGGGATAATTGGACTGTTAGTTATCATTGGTCTTGTTATGTGGTTAATACCAGTGTATCGTGTATGGTCTAGTGAGATGAGAGGTAGAGCTGATAAAGCAGAAGCAGAATTCAATAAACAAATTATAGTTATTGAAGCGGAGGCTAGATTAGAAGCAGAAAAACTTAATGCAGAAGCAGAAGTTGAAAGAGCAAGAGGTGCTGCTAGTGCAATGTATTTAGTAGAAGATGCTCTTACAGAAACATACATTAGATATTTGTGGGTTAGATTAATGACTGAAAATAATAATGTAATATATATTCCAACTGAAGCATCATTACCACTTTTAGAAGTAAATAGATAAGAGCATCATAAGATGCTTTTTTCATTGAATAAAACCTTATTTTATAGTACAATATTAGTGAATAAAAAGGAGGCCCTTATGAAAAAAACGATAAGAGATTATGATTTATTTGAAAAACGAGTAATCATTCGAGTAGATTTTAATGTTCCAATAATAGATAAACAAATAACAGATGATAATAGAATTGTTGAGAGTTTAAAAACTATTGAATATGCGATAGAAAATGGTGCTAAAGTAATATTAATGTCGCACTTAGGAAGAATAAAAGAAAAGAAAGATAAGGCTAAAAATAGTTTATCTTTAGTTGCAATTAGATTAAGTGAATTATTAGGTAAAGAAGTAATTTTTATTAATAATACACGAGGAAATAAGTTAGAAAAAGCAATCAAAAATTTATCTGCTGGGGATGTTTTATTAATGGAAAATACCCGCTTTGAAGATTTTGAAGATAGTAAAGAAAGTAAGAACGATCCAGAATTGGGGACTTACTGGGCATCTTTAGGTGATATTTATATCAATGATGCTTTTGGTACCGCACACCGTGCTCATGCATCGAATGTAGGAATAGCGAGTAATTTACCAAATGGTATTGGATTCTTAATAGAAAAAGAATTAAAATACTTAGGCAAAGCTATAGATACACCAGATAGGCCTCTTACGGTTGTTATGGGTGGCGCTAAGATAAGTGACAAGATACCAGTTATTGAAAACTTAGTGAAAATTGCTGATCATATACTTATCGGTGGTGGAATGGCAAATACATTTTTAGCAGCTCGTGGTTATGAGGTTGGAAATTCTCTACTTGATAAAGATAGTTTAGATTTTTGCAAACAAGTATTAGCAGATCATTTTGATAAAATAGTACTACCAACAGATGTGGTAACGGGCACTGAATTTAGTGAAGATACTCAAATTAGAATGTGTAATGTTGATGAAATAGAGGCATCAGAAATGGCTTTAGATATTGGTATGTCAACTTTAGATACTTTTGTTAGATATTTGCAAAAGAGTAAAACAATTATTTGGAATGGTCCAGTAGGAGCATTTGAATTAGAAAAGTTTTCATTAGGAACAAGAGTTTTATGTGAAGAACTATCAAAACTAGATAGGACAGTAATATTAGGTGGCGGGGATACTGCTGCTGCAGCAATCCAATTTGGTTATAAAGATAGTTATACACACATTTCGACTGGAGGGGGAGCGTCATTAGAGCTATTAGAAGGTAAGGAACTACCTGGGATAGCAGTTATGATGGAAAATGAATAAAGAAAAAAAATCAAGAAAACTTAATTTCTTAATTTTAGTGATACTAACGCCAATAGTACTCTTTTTTGCTATGCGTGGTAATTTTCATCAGATAGTTGAGTATATATCACAAATGAATATTTGGTGGTTATTAGTAGCATTTATTATGATGTTTGTTTATTGGTTACTAAGAAGTATAGGACTAAATATTTTTACAAGAAAAATAGATAAAAAAGCAACATTTAAGAGTAGTTATCAATTAGCCCTTAGAACACAATTTGTAAATGCTGTCACTCCCTTTGCAACAGGAGGACAACCATATCAAATATATTATTTAGCAAAAAACGGAATGAACGCATCAAGCGCTACAAGTGTAATTATTCAAAATGCAATTGTATTTCAAATCGCGCTTGTATTCATCCAAATGCTTTCAGTACTGGCAAATTATTTTTTTGGAATATTTCAAAGAATTCCTTCATTAGCCCATTTAGTTACAATTGGATTTTTAGTTAACTTTGCTGTTATCGTGATATTGTTTACGGTATCGTTTTCTTCTAGTGCTAATAAAAAAATAGTACATTTTGGAATAAGCTTGCTCAGCAAACTTAGAATTGTTAAAGATAAAGCTAAAAAAGAAGCGGAATGGTCGGAGCACATCAGCAAGTTTCATGATAGTGCAAAATTATTATTATCAAAAAAAAGCGACTTTATTGCGGCAGTCTTTTTTAACTTTGTTTCTTTACTAGTATTATATTCAATCCCACTTATTATTTTATTTGCAACTGGTGATTTTAGTAGTTTCAATATATTTCAAGCAATAGTCACTAGTGCTTATGTCTCATTAATAGGAGCATTTATACCAACACCGGGAGGTACTGGTGGTTTAGAATTTGGATTTATCATGTTTTACGGAAATTTTGTTGGTGGTGCTAGATTAACCGCTATTATGCTTGTGTGGAGATTTATTACATATTATTTTGGAATTATAGTAGGCAGTGTTGCAATGTACATGAGGAAGGTGAAAGTATGAGAATTGGGATATTTACGGATGCATATCCTCCTTTAGTTAATGGAGTTTCTAGTAGTGTTGCAATGTTAGAAGCAGCACTAATAAAAAAGGGACATCAAGTTTATATTGTAACCGCTAATCAAGATGCTGGGGACGATAAAAATGAATCTGATAATATTATAAGATTGTCTAGCTTTCCGCTTGGTATATATGATTTTAGAATATCAGGAGTATATTCAATGAAAGCTGCAAAGAAAATAAAAAAATGGAAACTCGATATTATACATACACATACTGAATTTGGTGTGGGAACATTTGGCAGAATAATGGCAAATCAATTAGATATTCCAATTGTTCATACATATCATACTCTTTACGAAGATTATGTTCAGTATATTACAAAGGGATATTTTGATACTCCAAGTAAAAAAATAGTTGAGTATTTGACTCATTTCTATTGTGATAAAACAGTAACGGAGTTAATCGTACCAACAAAAAAAACATATGATTTATTTAAGGAAAAATATGATTATGAAAGAAATGTTCACATTGTACCTACAGGGATAGAAGTGGATAGATTTTATGTAGAAAACAATAGTGATAAATATTCATCAAAGTTACGTAAGGAATTAGGTATAACAAAAAAAGACTTTGTTTTATTATTTGTAGGCAGATTAGCAAGTGAAAAAAATGTTGAATTTTTAATAAAAGCACAAGCTGAGTTGATTTCTAAGCATAAAAATTGTAAACTATTAATAATAGGAGATGGACCAAGTATAGGAGAGTATGGCGAACTGGCTAAAGAATTATCAATTGAAAAGAATATCATCTTTACTGGGAAAATACCTTGGGAAAACATTCATAAGTATTATCAGATACCAGATGTATTTGTTAGTGCATCTCATACAGAAACACAAGGATTGACCTTGCTAGAAGCAATGGCAGCATCTAAACCAGTAGTTGCACTTGATGATGAAGCATTTAGGTTAGTTGTTGTCCCTGAGTTAAACGGTTTTCTATTTGAAACTGAAAAGGAATATCTGAGTTCAATAGAATTACTTTTTAAAGATAAAGAAATGATATCTAAATTAGGTAGACAGGCAAGAATAACAGCAGATTCGCATTCAAGTAAGTATTATGCTGAAAAAGTATTAGATGTCTATGCTGCTGCAATGGAAGAGTCACAAAGCCAAAAAATTAAGAATTCATTTATGGCTAGAATCAAGAAGGTAATTAGAGAGGGATTTAATGGAAAAGAAAATAGTAGTAGGGAACATGAAGATGAATCTCGAGGCAATGGAGATTGAAGATTATTTAATGGAAATAAATATAATGGACTACAATAAACAAGTAGTGTTTTGCCCGAGCAGTTTGTACTTGCCATATTTCATTGGTAGAAACTATGAAGTAGGAAGTCAAAATATTGCTCCTTATGAAGAGGGTGCTTACACAGGAGAAATTTCCGCCGCGCAGTTAGTTAGCATGGGAATTGGCTGTACTCTAATTGGTCATAGTGAAAGAAGAGAACACTTTAAAGAAACAGATGAAGTAGTAAGAAAAAAAACAGAGATAGCGTTGAAGAGTAACTTGAAAGTTATCTTATGTATTGGTGAAACAGAAGATGAAAGAGATGATGATAAAACATATAAAGTTTTACAAAGACAAATAACCACCGCGCTAAAAGGAATCGCGGAAGAATACCATAATAAGTTAATAATAGCCTACGAACCAATATGGGCGATAGGAACAGGAAGAACACCAACGAACATAGAAATAGAAGATGCAATTAGTTTTATCAAAACAATAGTAGAAGAATTATGGTTTAAAGATATGAAAGTAATCTATGGTGGTAGTGTTAGTGATGAAAATATTATTATCTTAGAACAAATAGAAAATATTGGCGGATACCTTGTAGGGGGCGCTAGTATTGATCCAGTGAGATTTAAAAAAATAATAGAAGTTGTTGTGAATCAATAACTTTTTTTCTTAATTAGTTTTAGAAGTACGATTTACATCGGAGGAATAATGGACAGTGACAACAAATTAAAACTAGAGATTACAAAAATATTACATGGATTAGGAATGCCATCCCACATTAATGGATTTAGATACATAAGAGAGGGAATCAGTTTAGTTTATAGAAAAAAATTATATGGTGCTTCTAATATCTATAATAGACTGGCAATAACATTCAATACTACTTCTTATGGAGTAGAGAAATCAATTAGATATGCAATAGAAATAAGTTGGAATAGAGCTAGTTGGGATTTAATGGAAGAACTATTTGGTAATAGTGTTAACATTGAAAAATCAAAACCAACTAATTCAGAATACATTATGACAATAGTAGACAGACTAAGTCTACTTTCTGTCGAATAAAAAACATCTCCTAAGAGATGTTTAATGAGTTACAAGACGATATAAATTTATAGAAGGTCTATTAAATAGCCGCGCTCGTATACTAGATGTACCTAAACCGTTTGATACAAATAATTGAGTATCCCCCAAATTATAAGGCCCGCTATGAAACTTTCTAGAATACGAAGGAAGCGCTAAAGGTCCTAACAAAGGAAACCTTATTTGTCCATGATGTGAGTGTCCAGCTAAAATCAAATCAAAACTATTATAAGATATTTCTTCAATTATATCTGGTTCATGTAAAACTAGAATATTAAATGGAGTTTCATACTCCTCAATCGCATTAAGTGCATCCATAACTTTATCAGGAGCCGTCAAAGGCCCTTTATAAACCGAAGACATGCCAGCAATTAATATCGGAGTCATCCCCCCGTTATAAACAATTTCATAATCATCATCAAGATTAGTAAAAGTAGATTTATCTACCAATTCATCAAAGTCGCTTTGCAGATTATCATGATTACCAGTAATTATATATTTACCAATATTAGCCTCAAAGGAGTTTAACAACCTTACAATCAAACGAATATCATTTTCGGTGTATTCAATATGCTGATCAAGTAAATCACCAGATATAATGATAATATCTGGACTATATTCATTCACTCTTTTAACAAGATGTTCAAATTCCCTTTTACGAATAGTTTGTCCAAAATGAACATCAGTAATATGAATAACTTTTAAACCGTGAAAATAAGATGGTAAGTCTTCGTTAATAATTAAATATTCGTGCACAATTATACCAGAAGTTGCCACGAATCTGCTATATAAACCAAGAAAAGTACTCAAAACAACAAATACAATGACAATCTTAAGCCACAATCTATTTTTCTTATCTGTTGACATATCCTCCATATTATCACCTAACCATTATTCTACCATATATGACTTTTTTTATAAACATCATAGTACATATATTGTTGATATTTACATACAACTAAGGTATAATTAACTATAGTAAGGAAGTGTCCAAAATGATTAAATTGAATAATAAAGGGATAGCGATATCAAGTATATTATACTCAGTACTAATACTAGCGATGTTATTAATGTTTATGACATTAGCAATAATGGCAAATAGACAAACATCTTTGCGAAGAATAGGTAATGAAGCTATTAATAGTATAGGTGAAAGGGATTATGCTGTTGGATCAGTAACACTAGAATTACTTGAAATTTCTAATCGCAGAGATTTTTCCTTTGCGGGTGAGTCATGCCAGGAAACTATTTTAACTCCGGGCAAATACTTTTTAGAAGTATGGGGTGCACAAGGAGGATCATGGGTAGGAGGAAATCCACAAGTTGCAGGTGGTCATGGTGGATATTCTGGGGGTTATATAACAATAACTGCCACTACACCAGTATTAGTGTGTGTAGGTGAGCAACCAATATATACAGCAGATTATTTTGCTACTGATGCTAACAATGCTGCAGGACATGTGTTCCGCGGAGGATGGAATGGTGGCGGATCTGGTGTTGTTCATAGAAACGGTAATAACGCAAACTTTTCTAGAGGTTTAGGTGGCGGTGGCGGAACCGACATTAGAATCGGTGGAAACACAATCAATCATAGAATTATAGTAGCAGGTGGAGGTTCAGGAGGTGTACGCCATTCTGGGGCGACTGCTGGAAATCAACAAGCAGGTTATGCAGGAGGAGGAACAGCTGGTCAAACAGGTAGTGCTAACTATGCTGGAACTCAAACTAATGGTGGTACGGGAGCTATAGGCGCCAATGTTATGGGTCGTGGTCAATTTGGAGTAGGTGGATCAGCAACAAACCAAAACCAACAACATGGTCCTGCCGGAGCTGGTGGAGGCTGGTTTGGTGGGTCTGTTGGAGTAAGTGGAAATAACACTGGAAATAGACAACAACATGGTGGAGGTTCAGGATTTGTCTGGACAGGACAATCACTTCCATCAGGAGTGACATTGAATGGAAGCCACCAACTAACGGGTACATCAACAATTGTTGGAACTTCAACTATGCCAAATCCAAATGGTGGAACAATGACAGGTAGAGCAGGTCATGGTTTTGCCAGAATAACTGCCGTACAGGAATATAGTTTTTCATCAAGATGTCGAGCTGAATTATTGCCATCCGGGCAATACCTTTTAGAAGCATGGGGTGCACAAGGCGGCTCATGGGTAGGAGGAAACCCACAAATTGCAGGAGGTAATGGTGGATATTCAAGAGGAATAATAACTCTTACAGAAGAAACAACAATATTTATATGTGTAGGTGGTCAACCAATATATACAGCTGATTATTTTGCTGTTAACACTGCTGCAGGACATGTATTCCGTGGAGGCTGGAATGGCGGCGGCAATGGTGTTATGCATAGAAACGGAACATCAACCTCATTCGCTAGAGGTTTAGGCGGCGGTGGAGGAACTGATATTAGAATCGGTGGAACCACATTCGATCATAGAATTATAGTAGCAGGAGGAGGTTCAGGAGGTGTACGTCATTCTAGTACGACTGCTGGAAATCAACAAGTAGGTTATGCAGGAGGAGGAACAACTGGTCAAACGGGTACTGCTAACTTTGCTGGAACTCAAACTAATGGTGGTACGGGAGCCATAGGCGCCAATACTATGGGTCGTGGTCAATTTGGAATAGGTGGATCGGCAACAAACCAAAGCCAACAACATGGTCCTGCCGGAGCTGGTGGAGGCTGGTTTGGTGGATCTGTTGGAATAAGTGGAAGTGGTACTGGAAATAGACAACAACATGGTGGAGGTTCAGGATTTGTCTGGACAGGACAAGCGCTTCCATCAGGAGTGACGTTGGAAGGAAGATATCAACTAACAGAGGCATCAACAACTATTGGAACTTCAAGTATGCCAAATCCAAATGGTGGAACAATGACAGGTAGAGCAGGTCATGGTTTTGTCAGAATTTCAAGAGTTGGTTAAAACTGTTTGAAATTAATTGAAAAATAATATATAATACATAGGAGCGAGGAACAAGAGGAGTATATAGTTTAGTATTTAGTAGAGAATATGAGTCGTTGGCTGAAAGCTCATTTTAAAGAAAAATTATAGAAGGTAGCTTGGGAGCTATATATATCCAGTTTAGTAGATATATCGATAACTACGTTATAGTTTTGAGGCAATTATATTGCGAAATAAGGTGGTACCACGTCATCACGTCCTTATATGGATGTATGGCGTGTTTTTTTTGGAGGTAATTCATGTACGATATTTTTAAAAGTTATGTAAACAATTATGATTTAGATAATAAGCGAATCAAGCACAAATATGAACACTCACTTAGAGTTGCAAAAGAGGCAGAAGAGATATCGATGCTGCTAAAACTATCTGATGAGGACAAACATTTAGCAACATTAATTGGACTCTTACATGACATAGGTCGTTTTGAGCAAATAAAAAGATATAATAATTTTAGAGATGATGGATTTGATCATGGCGAATTCGCGATTAAGTTACTATTCGATGATAATTTAATTGAAAAATTCGGTGTAAATAAAAAATATTATCCAGTAATAAAACGGGCAATATTTAACCATAATAAATTATCGATTGAAAGTAATTTGACAGAACATGAATTACTACATGCTAATATAGTAAGAGATGCTGACAAACTAGATAATATTAAATTCTTTGCTAAAGGGAAAAGATTAGATGAAGTAGAAGAAGATATAGAAATAACAAGTTCTGTTATGGATTATATTAGAAAAGAAGAGTCAGTACCGTTTGAATTGGTAAAAAATGGTAATGACAATATAGCCGTAAACTTTGGTTTTATCTTTGATGTTAACTTTGATGAAACCGTCAATATAATATATACAAAAAAATTATATGAGAATTTTTATGATTCTCTTAAGTACAAGGAATATTTTAAAGAAGCAGTTGATATAATTGTAAATTATATAGAAAAACGCTTGAAAGGAGATTAATAACATGTTAGATCAAAAATATAATGCTTTAGAAAAAGAAGCAAAATGGCGCTCATATTGGAAAGAAAATGATATATATAAGTTTGATAAAAATGCTAAGGGGGAAATCTATTCTATAGACACTCCACCACCAACTGTTAATGCTAAAATTCATATGGGACATATCTTTGGTTATTCGCAAAAAGAAATGATGGCAAGATATAAAAGAATACGTGGATATAACGTTTTTTATCCTTTTGGGTTTGACGATAATGGTTTACCAACCGAAAGATTAGTTGAAAAAGAACAAGGAAAAAGAGCTCAAGAAATAGGTAGAGAAGCATTCACTCAACTTTGTTATGAAACAATAGGAAAATATGAAAATGAATTTAAAGAATTATTTTCCCGTTTAGGAACAAGCACTGATTGGGATTTGTGCTATCAAACGATTAGTCCTGAAGCGATTAAAATAAGTCAATTGTCTTTTCTAGAATTAGTTGAAAAAGGATATGCATATCGTTCTGACAGTCCTGCTTTGTGGTGTAATGAATGTCTAACCTCAATCGCGCAAGCAGAACTAGAAACAGGAACTTTAGCTTCGTCATTTCACTATTTAAACTTCAAAACAGAAGACAATGAACTGTTTTCTATCGCAACCACTAGACCGGAATTAATTCCTGCAATAGTAGCGGTATTTATACATCCTGAAGATGAAAAAAATAAACACTTAATAGGTAAAAATGCAATTGTTCCAGTTGTTGATATAATCGTTCCAATTATGGCCGATGAAAAAGTTCAGATGGATAAAGGTAGCGGTATTGTTATGTGCTGTACTTTTGGAGATCAGACAGATATTGAATGGTGGAAAAAATATAATTTACCTTTAAAAGATGTTTTAACTAAAGACGGTTTTATTAGAGAAGATATTCCAGTTTATGGTGGTATGAGAATAAAAGCCGCACGAAAACAAATTGTTGAAGATTTTATTACTTCTGGATTTCACATTAGTAGTGAAAATATTGAACATGAAGTTCAGTTACATGAGAGATGTAACAAAGAAATTGAATATGCAGTTCATGGTCAATGGTTTATTGATTTGATGAATCATAAAGAAGATTTTTTAAGAATAGGAGACGAAATTAACTGGCACCCTAAACATATGCAAGTAAGATATAATGAGTGGGTTGAAAATATTGGATGGGACTGGTGTATTTCAAGACAAAGATATTTTGGAGTTCCTTTTCCAGCATGGTATTGTTCATGTGGAGAGATTGTTTTAGCTTCAGAAGATGAACTACCAATTAATCCATTAACACAGAAAACAAAGAATAAGTGCAGCTGTGGTGGCGAATTAATACCTGATGAGGACGTAATGGATACATGGGCAACTTCATCAGTAACACCATTAATTAACATGAGATATAAAACTGAAAATTCAATTGAAGAAATACTCTCGCCAATGAGCCTAAGGCCAAATGGACATGATATTATTCGTACATGGGACTTTTATACAATTGTTAAAAGCTTTTATCATTTTGGTCAAAAACCATGGGATAATATCATGATTAATGGTTTTGTTATGGCTGGTAAAGGTGAAAAACTAAGTAAAAGGAAAGAAAACTCTAAAAAAGAACCAATGGATTTAATTAATGAATATTCAGCAGATGTAGTTCGATATTTTGCTGGTTCTAACCGTTTAGGGAATGATGTTGTACTTGATGAAGAAACTTTTAGAAGAGGAAGCAAACTTGTTAATAAGATTTGGAATGTTTCAAAATTTATTGAAATGCACTTTGAAGATTATAAAGATAAGGATTTTACTGACTTTGAATACTTAGACAAATGGATTTTAGGAAAATATCAAGAAATGGAAAAAACATATTTAAATTATTTGGATGAATATGAGATGGGATTAGGATTAAACACTCTTGAGAAATTCTTTTGGAATTTCTGTGATAACTATATTGAAATTGTTAAACATAGACTTTATAGACCAGAAGAATTTGGTGATAAAGCAAGATATAGTGGTCAAAAAACAGTGTATACAATTCTTTATAAATTGTTGCAAAAGTTTAGTGTATACTTTCCATTTATAACAGAAGAAATATTTCAAGGAATATATGCGAACAATAAATCAATTCACACAACTGAAATAGAATTGTCTGATTTTACCTTTAAAGATGAAATAAAATATGGAAATCAGATTGTTGAAATTATTGGTAGAGCTAGAGGAGAAAAAACCAATAACAATGTGTCTCTAAAAACACCTATTAAGAATATTGTTATAAATGTAAGCAAAGAATTGGAGGGCGCTATTGATCAATCAAAAAAAGATCTAAGAGCTACTCTATTCATTGAAAATATGGATACTAAGGTTGTAAAAGACAAAGATTTTGAAATAAAAGAAATAGTATTAAATTTAGAGGGAAAATAGTTCCCTCTTTATTGTGAAAAAATAATGTCTATGATACAATTATATATAGACTAGGAGTGTTTCTATGAAAAATTGTAAGAGTTGTGGAACATCTATAGAAGATAAAGTAAAATTTTGTATTAATTGTGGTAAAGAACAAATTTCAGTAGAAAAATTATTGTCTTCAGAAAATCAGCAACAAACACCACCACAAATTAATAATCAACCTCAGAATTTTCAACAACCGGTAAATAATTATGTTAGACCGGTTAGTCAACATAGGCAAATTCATTTGAGTCAAACAATGCCGCAAATGGATAATCAAAAACATAAACATAGTGTTTTAATCACGTCTGTACTTTCAGCTTGTATTATAGTTATTACAAGCGTTTTCTTGTTTTTAAACAATTCAGACGGTGGTGTATTTTTTACAGATAGTAATAATAGAACAGGTGCTAATCGTAGAAGTGCAGGAGAAGGAAGAACAACTATTAACGCTTATAGTAGAGCAAGATTGAATGAAGCGACAACTACTGCTTCAGTGCTTAATGCTAATCGTAGTGATTCATTAAGCCAACGAAGTAATTGTCCAAGAGAAATATTTGCTATTGAAGATAGAATAGTTAACAATTATAGAGTACATGCTGTTAATCTTTGTGAGTTAGATTTAGAATTTGCAAGAGAAACAGAAAGAGTAATTAGGTTTGTTCATAATGAATTTCCATCAGCAATGGGTTATTTATCTCATTTAACCTTAGGCAACTTACGTGGTGTCCCTGATGGTTCACTTGCTGTTTTTACGAGAAACCAATTTACTAGTTCGACAATCGACAATCATATGGGAACTAGAATATCGATAATATTTAATGCCGCAGATTTTCTTGATATACCAAGACTCGAGGCAGTAATGCAAAGAAGTGTTAGGCAAGGTCATTTTCCACCAAACTCAAATGCCGCAGCTATAGTAGCTCATGAATTTGGTCATTATTTGTCGTTTATCGCGGCCCATAGATTTCATGGTATCACTCCAGAGAAGTTTGTAACTTCTGCTGGATTAACTCAAGCTGAGACTGAATTTTGGAATGGTGATGCCCCAAGAAGAATAATAGAAGAAGCTTATAACAATTATAGACGTAGAACAGGCTCTAATGTTAGTATGAGTGCTTGGCGTAGAACAATTTCGGTTTATGCAGTTGCCAAAGATGAAAACGGAAAATATATCTATGATGAGACAATCGCCGAAGCGTTTTCAGATTTCTATACTAATGGTAGGAATGCTGCTCCGGCAAGTTTAGAGATTGTAGCAGTTCTTCGAAGACACTTAGAAATGTAGGTGACATATGAAAAAAAGAACAATAGTATCATTAATAATTGTTTGTTTATTTATAATTACTGGAGTTTCCGCATCTAGTGATGGTTTTAGATTGGATTTGTCATCAGTATTTGATGGTAATTCAAAAGTAGATAGTATGCAAGAATCATTTAATTCAACATTTGCTATTGAAGTAGATAGAGAATTAGTAAGTGATGAAGAATTAATTAGACAGTTAACAACAGAGGCAACATATTTTTTATTAGGACCACCTAATAATACAAATGAAACAGCAGAAAACTATGTAAGAAGGCAGGAGTCATGGTTAGATCTTAGAGATCAGCCAGAATTGCCTAGAGATGAAAAAGGAGAAATAATATTAAGTACTCCAGAAGCAGCCAGAGATATGGCATCTGGAATGTTGTTTGGCAGCATGTTTAGAATGTTTAATGATTTAGATTTAGTATATACTTCATTTGGACCTATTCAAGTGTTTGAACAAGGTGAAGATAGATGGAGTGTTATTACTTTACCTAATGTAACTATCCGTGTAGCGAATAAATATAGTCCAATGGAATTTGATGAAAGAATTGTGGATATGAAAATAACCTATCTATTTAGAAAAATAGATGGAGAATACACTATAGTATGGATGCGTGGCGATACAGAGACCGTAGAATTTGATGAATATATTGATATGCAAACTAGAAGAGAAGTACGAGGTATAAGAGCTGCAGCAAGGCCAATTCCTAGTGGATTTGAAAACAGATATGATTTTTCAAAACTTAACAATTTAAGCAATGCAACTATTGAGACAATCTTTGAAAACAATTTAGAAAATGTATTAATATTTTTTGGTCCAACCAGAGAGGGTTTATTATCGGGAACAGGCTTTTTTATAAACGAAGGAGTAGCAGTTACTTCATGGACATTTATGGAATCAGCATTAAGAGAATACAACGAATTATCAGTTATGAATGGTAACGGGACGCCACTAAAGTTGGATGGAATTATATCTGTTGATGCGGCTAATGATATTGCCTTAGTACGTATTAGTGGAAGTAATGCGAAAGGTGTAACATTAGCTAAAACAAGTGAATTAACAATTGAAGAGCCAGTTATTGTTATATCAACTAAATCAGGTATTAATTTATCTGCTCAAGCCGGTATAGTAATATCAAATAGACCATATTTAATGAGTTTATTACCAATTACAGTTAGTGAGACAGGTAGTCCAGTATTTAACGTAAATGGCCGAGTTGTAGGAATGAACTCAGTTACTACAAACAGTGCTTCTTTTTCAAGAGCGCGAAATACAGAAGCTTTAGTTAGACTACAAAATATATTTAATGATACAGCAGTATCAGATATTACTTATGTTCCGTTTGAAGACTTAAAGACAAATTTCTTTCATAACACATCGGCTGCTAATGTCATACATAATGTTAGTAATAGAAGATGGAATAGATTTAAGAGTGTTGGAGACATAGAAGAAGCGATTAGTTTAAACTTAGTGAGAGCAAACTATAGAGATGGAATAGTAAGCTTAAGATATCAAAACGAATTTGCATCTGTTATGCCTAATATGATGTTTGCTAGTGAATTTATAAGCAACTTAACTAAATCAGGCTTTGAAGAAGTAAGCTCTAGTGAATTTAAAGCTGTATATAGAAATAGTAGATATAGAGTTACAATAATGAGTGAGTTTAATTTTCTTGTTGTTGTAATAGCGAGGATGTAATATGGAAAAAATAATGAAATATAAAAAAGAACTTATTATATTAGCATCCGCAATAGTCGTTTCTCTTCTAGCGTTAATAATCTTTATGATCATAAATAATAGAAAAATAACTATCGGAGAGTTCGAAACAGAAAATTATAGAGTTACTTATGATTCAACATGGACAAGAGTATTGTCTGATCCTTTAAATCTAATTTTGGAGCACAGTAAAGGGGCGACAATTAGTTTTGATATTTATAATCTTGAAGGTGACTTCAGATTTATGCCGTTTTTAAATTTGGTTAACGAAATAGAATATGCCGTTGCTATTCAAAATGAAGATTATCAATTAGTAGCTCGTCAGAATACAACAGTAACAAAAAATAATTATGAGGGATATCAGTTTCTGTATGAAACAGAAAAAGACTCACTTTTAGTTGTAGTGGCGCTAAAAGGAGAACAAATATTAACAATTACGTATCATGCTTCAATGGAAGAATTTGATTTGTTATTAGATAGTGTTCAAGAAATAATATATAATTTTGAGTTAATTAGTTTATCATTTGAACTAGCTAATCGAGTATCAGATATTAAATTTGGGAATTTATCTCTATTAAGCAATGCTAACATTAGTATTGGAGATAGTATTAGATCACAGATAGCAGCAAATCAATTCTTAGTAGAATATGAAATACCAAACAATTTTTTGAGAATCAACTTTAATACAATGATGGGCTCATATGAATTTAGTCATGATACTAGAGAAAGTATTCAAATTAGGACATCAATTTTACCGAATAATATTTATAGACATATGGAAGGCATTGAAAAATTGTTCTTTAGAAGTTCTGCTTTAGAAAACAAAAGTTTAATTGAAAACTATACTAAAGTAAATGACACAAAATATATTTATCAAGCAATATATACTAACGAAGCATTTGGTGTAGAAAATGAGCACGAAGTAATTCATATAATGTATGCATTAGATCATAGAAGAACTTTCCTAATAGAAATAAGTGCTAGAAACATGAGAATTCCAAAAAAAATGCTTGATAATATTAAAATGGTATCTTCTAGAAGAATCGCCCTTCATATCGTTAGAGATATTGAAGATGGAGTGTTAAGAAATGATATGAAAGTAATGTTAGATTCGCGTGAGCAAAAACATAATGTAGTGACTCTGTTTACTCCAGAACTATATTTTGAATACGAACCTAATTTTATGCCAAGAAGCAAATATCAAGAGAGGATATTTAGGAGATACATAAACGAAAGAGATTTTGATATAGAAACGAGATATGAATTTATTCGAACTTTTTCAACAAATCAAATAGAAAGCCAGTTGAATAGCTTAGAGAACTCACGATTTAGGGGATCTACTAGAGAATCATTAGGAAAAAGAACGTACAATGATAAGGAATTTACTGTGTATAGATTTAATTTTACAAATGAAGACGGTAGGAACCAAGTACATACACTGATATATGAGTTTGAAGGAACTGTTCTCTTCATATCTGTGAGGGGAATTAATAGAACTATTACGGAAGCTGATATATTAGATTTTACAAAATTTGATATAAGAACAGTAGCTAACTAGAAAAAAGTAGCTTATTTATGGGTAAATTATTCCAATAGTTGAGAAAATATGTTATTATGTATGTATACTAGATAAGAAAAGTATAGAAAAGGGAGAAATAAAATGAACTGTAATAATTGTGGAAATATAATCCAACCTCATGAAACGTTCTGTGCGGCTTGCGGAACGACAATACAAAATCAGCCGAATATGGGAATGCAACCACCTCAACAAAACATGGGAATGCCACAACAACAAATGCCTGATTTAATGTCGCCACCACAACAACAACCAGATATGGGAATGCAGCCACCACCAGTAACTACAATGCAACCAACAGGTATGCCAATGCCAGATGCTGTACAGCCACAACCAAATATGGGAGTGCAACCACCGCCACCACAACAAAATATGGGAATGCCAATGCCAGGACCAGTGACACCAATGCAACCACAACCAGGAATGCCAGGTATGGGAATGCCACAACAACAAATGGGAATGCAACAGCCAATGATGGCAGGAGCAAAGAAACCTTTCCCAGTAGCGGTAATAGCGATATTAATAGCGACAGTAGCGATAGTAATATGCTTATTTGTGTTCTTTAGAGGCGGTAGCGGTAATTCTTTAACATGTACTGGAACATTGGATGAAGTAGGATTTACTGGTGAGGAAAAAGTTGAATTTAGCTTCAGCGGCAATGAACTATCAAAAATATCATCAACAACAACAATTGAAGACCTAGATTCAGATGTCATTTCACTTATTGAACTAGGATGTGGAATGTATAATTCTTTTGATGGCTTTAGTTGTAACACTAATGTGAGTGGTAGGACAGTTAGTATGACGGTTACCATTAATGTCAAAGATGTAGATAGCAGAGAGTTTGAAGACTTTATGAGAGCTTCATATGAGATAAGAGGAGAAATGACAAGAGGGGATATAAAAAATCATTTTAACAGTGTTTCAAACTGGACATGTAAATAAAGGTCATAGACCTTTTTTCTTTGCAGTTTATTGTCACATACGTTAGTGTTATTTGGTTTTTTCAGTTTTTATATTCATATATTGTGATATAATCAAGATGAAAATAGCAAAGGAAGTGAAATAATGAATTGTAATAGTTGTGGAAATGCTATTCAACCACATGAGACGTTTTGTGCTTCTTGTGGGACTCAAATGAGAATGCCAACAATCCATGAGCATAAGGGCAATAAAAAACCAATAATAATATTGGGAATAGTCGCACTTTTAATAGCGTTAGCAGTTATAATATTCTTTGTGTTTTTAAACAATGATGATAATGATATAGATAATGATAATTCGACTAATGGATCGGATAACACTAAAGAAGAAAATATCAATGATGAAATTATGCGTTTTGAACCTGAACAAATAAGAATGCAGGTAGGAACATCTGGAACGCTGTTACCAATTATGAATGATGATACAGATATTATTGGTGATTTAATATGGGAATCAAACAATCAAGAAGTAGCTAGTGTAGATGATAATGGCAAAATAACCGCTCATTCTGAGGGAACCGCGCGAATAACTGCTACGTACAATGAAAGAGATTTATCAGCTGAGTTGATTGTTATAGTTGCCTCAGAAACATCTGTGCCATCACCATTCCCACCACCAAGTCAAACCCCTAATACAACGACACTTAACTGTAATAATTCAATGGATATAGCAGGAATAAAGGTTGAAGAACGTAATACATTTACTTTCACAAATGGTAGATTGTTAACGATTGATTCGACCGCCACAGTGTCAGGTGATGATGAATTATTGATGGTTCTTGAATTAGGATGTACAGCTTTAAATTCCGATGTCTCAACAACGTGTAGATTTAGTAGAAGTGGGCGTTCGGGAACTATGATACTGAGAATGAATGTGGAAAGAGCTACCAGTGCATTAGCAAAAGAGTTCTTAGACGGAATGGGCATAAATGTTAATTCAACAGAAAATGACATTAGAAGAGTATTTGCAGCTGAAGGTGTAAGGTGTAGATAAAGGTCATAGACCTTTTTTCTTTGTAATTTCTTTTTTAGGGTAGATATGGTATAATTATACATGTCGTACGAGGTGGTATCATGAATGAATGGAATGGATTTGCAGGCGAAAGATGGAAAAAAAGCATCGATGTCGATGATTTCATCAAATCCAACTATAAAGAGTATAAAGAAGGACCAAACTTCTTATCTTCAGTTACTAAAAAAACAGAAAAGGTTTTAAGTAGATGTCAAAAACTATTTGAAAAAGAAAATACTGTTAGTGTTTTAGATATAGATGTACTTAATGTCGCAGGCATTGATTCTTTTGAAGCCGGCTATATTGATAAAAAAAATGAAGTTATATTTGGTTTACAAACAGATGAACCACTAAAAAGAATAATTAACCCATATGGAGGCATTGAGTCGGCTAACAAGGCTGCATCTTCCTATGGATATCAAATGGATTTGGAAACTCGTGGACATTTTGGAGAGTTTCGCAAGAGCTTTGGTGAAGGTATTAACGATGCCTATACTAAAGATATACAGCTATTAAAAAACAATGGTGTTTTACATGGATTACCAGAGGAATATAACAGAGGAATGATTTTAGGTGATTATAGAAGACTAGCTTTATATGGAGCGGATCATTTAATCGCCAGAAAAGAAAGAGATTTAGATAAACTAAAAGGCACGATTAATTTTGCTATGATACGTGCTAGAGAAGAAATAAAAGAACAAGTTAAAGCACTTCAAGAAATTAAAAAGATGGCTTCTAGATATGATATAGATATATCTAGGCCAGCAAGTAATACTATTGAAGCAGTTCAATGGCTTTATTTTGCATATTTAGCTACCGTTAAACAAAATAATGGTGTAGTTAATGCTTTTGGTAGAAATTCAACTTTTTTAGACATTTACATTGAAAGAGATATAACAGAAGGTAATATTTCCGAAAATGAAGTTCAAGAATTGATAGATCAATTGTTTATTAAATTGAGACTTGTTAGACATTTACGTAATCAAGATACAAAAGAATACTTAAATAATGATTCACAGTGGATTACTGAATCAATTGGTGGTATGTTAACGAAAGATAAATCACTTATTACAAAAACAACGTATAGATTCTTACATACCTTAGAGAATTTAGGAGTTTATAGTGATCCTATATTTACTGTTCTTTGGTCTTCAACATTACCTGCTTCATTTAAAAAACACATAGCAGAACTATCAATGAGTACAAACGTTATTCAATTTGTTAATGATGATGTAATGAGAACTTTATATGGAACAGATTATGCCATAATAGGATCATCATCTGCTGTAAAACTAGGTCGTCAGTTGATGTATTATGGGGCTAATATTAATTTACCTAAAGCGCTTCTATATGCACTTAATAACGGTAGAGATGAGAATACAAAAGAAACGGTAATAGAAGGTTTAGAAGATGTAGGAAAATCTACTTTAAAATATCAAGTAGTAGTACAAAATTTTGCTAAAATCCTACGCAAATTTGCTAATGTGTATACAGACGCTATGAACATAACTCATTATATGCATGATAAATATTCATATGAGTCTAGCAATATGGCATTTTTAGATACCGTTATTCCAAGAAATATGTTATTTGGAATATCAGGATTAGCAAATGTTGTGGATTCATTATCTGTATTAGAATTTGGAGAAGCAAAAGTAGTACGTGATAAAGAAGGTTTTGTAACAGAATTTAAATATGGAATAGATTCACCAGTATATGGAAACGGAAACGAAGAAGCTAATAAGACAGCCTCTGATGTAGTTAGATTGTTCAATCATGAAATAAAATTACATGCACTATATAGAAATTCAGTTCCAAAGATTACATTACAGGGTGGAAACCATCATTTCTACTATGGTACAAAAACTGGTTTAACTCCAGATAGAAGAGAATCAAAATATCCATTTGCATCTGCATCAAATCCATCTAGTGGTTTTGATACCTCAGGAGCTATTGAAGCAATACTTGGTTCTGCTAGTATTCCATATGATGCTTGTAGTGGAGGAATAGCTACTACAGTATTTATAGAACCAAAAGCTATTGGATCAAGTGACTCGTTTAATACGTTCTTAGAATACTATTTTAAAAAAGGCGGTCAGCATATAAGCATCAATGTATTAGAAAAAAATGTTGTTTCAGATGCTTTATCAAAGCTAAATAACAGCTTATTTATGAGTATTAACGGATGTGTTATCGACTATGTGTCTTCAAGTAAAGAAGAACAAGAAGAGATAATGAGCAAAACATTTCATACGAAGTTATAAAAGGATTAAACTCCTTTTTTTTTGTTAAAAGGAAAAAAAGACATAATAAGGTACATAAACTTGAAAATATATGATAGAATTAATATGGTGATAGAATGAAGAAAACAATAATAGTAGATGGTAACGAAGCTTGTAGTTATACATCATACATGTTTACAGAAACGGCTGGTATTTATCCAATAACGCCTTCTAGTCAAATGGCAGAAAATGTAGATAATTGGAGTAAAGATAGACTAAATCTGTTTGGGGATAAGGTACAAGTAGTAGAAATGCAAAGTGAAGCAGGTGCAGCAGGTTTTGTGCATGGTTCACTTAAAGCTGGATGTTTAACAACAACATTTACAGCTAGTCAAGGATTATTATTAATGATACCTAATATGTATAAAATATCTGGAGAAATGTTACCAGGAGTATTACACGTATCAGCAAGATCTTTATCAACACATGCATTAAGTATATTTGGTGATCATCAAGATGTGTATGCATGTCGTTCAACTGGTTTTGCAATGTTAGCATCATCTTCAGTACAAGATGCGGCATACATGAGTGGTGTTGCACACCTTTCAGCTATAAAGGCAAGTTTACCTTTTATGCATTTTTTCGATGGCTTTAGAACAAGTCATGAAATACAAAAAATAGAAGTATTACAAACTAGTGATTATGCTGATTTAATAGATATGGAAGCTTTAGAATTATTTAGAGCAAGAGCGATGAATCCATTAAAACCATTTACTTATGGAACCGCACAGAATGATGATATATATTTTCAAGCTACAGAAGCAAGAAACATATTTTATAATGGTTTAGCAGATATAGTAGCCGATTATATGGATAAAATAAATGAAAAAGCAGGAACATCATATAAACCATTTAACTATTATGGTAATCCAAACGCAAAAAGAGTAGTAGTCGCGATGGGATCTGTTTGTGAGACTATTAAAGAGACTATTGATGCTTTAAATGATGATATTGGTTTAATAGAAGTACATCTTTATAGACCGTTTAGTGATAAACACTTACATGCAATTATTCCTCCTTCAGTAGAGAAGATAGCAGTATTAGATAGAACTAAAGAACCAGGAAGTAACGGAGAACCTCTATACTTAGATATAGTTGCGTCACTTAAAGACAAAAATATTGAAATTGTAGGTGGAAGATACGGATTATCTAGTAAAGATACTACTCCTGAACAAATCAATGCTGTATTTGAAATGTTAAAAACACCAAAACACAATTTTGTTATTGGAATAGAAGACGATGTTACTAATTTAAGTTTACCACCAATACCTATTAAAACTACTGATGCATATGAATGGTTAATATATGGTTATGGTAGTGACGGAATGGTTGGAGCATCTAAATCAATGGTTAAAATTATTGGTGATAATACCGATGATTATGTACAAGCATATTTCCAATATGACTCTAAAAAGAGTGGTGGAGTTACTGCTAGTCATTTAAGATTTAGTGAGACGCCAATAAGATCAACATACTATGTAAAAAAACCTCAATTGGTAGTAATTACGAAAGATAGTTATTTAAGAGACTATGAACTTCTTGAAGATATAGCAGATAATTCAGTCATGGTAATTAATACTGTTAAGGATGAAGAAGAAGTCATTGCGATGATGAGAGATACGTTTAAGAAGAGATTAATTGACTCAAATACTAAAGTACACATAATTGATGCTTACAAATTAGCAGAAGATGTTGGTTTAAAAAATAAAATAAGTTCAATTATGGCAAGTGTAATATTAAAACTTAGTGGCGTTATTGATTATGATCTTGCTTTATCAGAAATGAAAAAAGAAATCGAAAGTAAGTTTGCTAGAAAAGGACAAGAAGTAGTAGACGCTAATATAAAAGCAATTGAAGGAGTTTCAGAGTTTTTACATGAGATAACTATTCCATCAGGAGACTACAGTGCTGAGAGAAAGAAACACTCAACACTTGTTGAAACAGTCCTTTATAGAGATGGAAACACACTAAAAACATCTGACTTTGTAGGAAGAGCAGACGGAATATTTGAACCAGGAACAAGCGTAATTGAAAAAAGACGTATTACGGAAACTAGTCCTTCATGGATAAAAGAGAACTGTATTCAATGTAATCAATGTGTTCTTGTATGTCCACATGCTGTTATTAGACCATATGCCTTAACCGAAGAAGAATTATCTAAAGCACCAGAAGAAATAAAAGAAAGAGCTATTCCAGGTATTGGAATGGAAGAAAAATATGTTTTAGCATCCTCAGTAGAAGATTGTACAGGTTGTAGTGTATGTGCTAAAGTATGTCCTGGTAAAAAAGGCAAAAAGGCTTTAGAGATGGTAGATTTTACCCCATCTGAACAACAAATATACAACTATTTAGATGAACATGTAGGCTATAAATCAGTAGGAAATAAATATACAGTAAAAGGAAGTCAATTTTTAGCGCCTAAGTTTATGTTTAGTGGGGCTTGTGCAGGATGTGGAGAAACAGCATATCTAAAACTGTTAACACAATTATATGGAGAACACTTAATAATTGCTAATGCAACAGGATGTACATCTATATATGGAGCAAGTGCCCCATCAACACCATTTACCGTGCCATGGGCAAGTAGTCTTTTTGAAGATAATGCTGAATACGGATATGGTATGTTAGTTGGTAGTGATTTCTTAAGAAGAAGACTTGCTAATCTAATGGAAACTAATATGGCTAATGAAAATGGACACCTATTTAAGAAATGGTTAGATAATCCAAATAGTTATGAAAACACAAAAGATGTGTATGATTCGCTAAGTGATGATTTACCAAAAGAAATAGCAGATTTAAAGGATTATATAGTACATAGAAATGTATGGTGTATAGGTGGAGATGGATGGGCGTATGATATTGGCTTTAGTGGTATTGACCATGTCTTATCTTCAAGAGAAAACACTAAAATTCTAGTGCTTGATAGCCAAGTATATTCTAATACAGGTGGACAGTCATCAAAAGCAAGTCCTAAAGGCTCTATCGCGTCATTTACAGCTGGTGGTAAGACAAACAATAAAAAAGATTTAGCTAGAATAGCAATGGCTTATCCACATGCATACGTCGCCCAAATATCAATGGGAGCTAATCAACAACAAACGATAAAAGCTTTCCAAGAAGCTAACGAACATGATGGACCAGCAATTATAATTGCATATTCTCCTTGTATCGCACATGGTATTAAAGGTGGTATGGAACAAAGCTTAGACAACGCTGATTTGGCAACTAAATGTGGATATTTTCCAATATTTAGATATCATCCAGAAAATGGATTCTCATTAGATAGTAAAAATGTTGATTTTGAGCTATACGATGAATTTTTAAATCAACAAACAAGATATTCAATGCTTAAAACAGTTAATCCAGAAATGGCTGAAAAACTGTTAGTAGAGAATAAAGACCATGCTAAAATAACGTTTAATTATTATGAAAGTTTAGTGAAAAAGGCTGATTAGCCTTTTTTAATTTTGTTTGCTATAATTAAACTGGTGATAATTATGAATTATTCGATAATAAGACAAGATCATGAAAATTTTAAAATGTTTTGTAATCACTGTGCTAGGACACTTGTAGCTGATAACTTAAAAGAAAACGGCGGCACTCTATTACATCCAAATGGAGTATACCAATCGGATACACTTATTCTTGCTTTAAGTGGAGAAGAAGTTGTGGGTTTTATTGGTATAATAGTAGAAACTGGAAACACAGTATATATAAATCAGGTAGTCGTCAAAGAAAGTCATAGACGTCAAGGAATAGCAACAGCGTTAATCAATAAGGCGATTAGAGAAGCAGTAGATAAACAAAAAGACATTACGTGTCATATAAGGGTATATAATGGAGTTGCTAAAAAAGTTTTTGAATCATTGGGTTTTGAAATGGATGAAAACAAAAGTCGTCCGTGGAATTCATTTTTCATTTGGAAACTAAAATAAAAGGGAAATTAGTAATTCCTTTTTTTTTGTATCTTTGTTATAATGAATATGGTGATAATATGGCAAATAAGGACTTAAATAGAGATAAAGAATATGAAATTAACGATCCAAATTTCGATGATATAGAAGTAATAGAGAGTACAGAATTTGAAATAGTTGATCTTCGAAATATACCAGTAGTAGAGGAAATTGAAAATGATTGAACATGATAATTTAAAAGATGAAATAATTTCAGTATTCGACATGATAGGAAGAGCAGCAACATTAGAAGAAGGTAAAAAACCTGTTGTTCCTTCAGAAAAAGCCCTTTACCATTATTTAGAATCATATGCATATGATGATATTGATGTGGGAAAATCAATAGAAGAAGAACAAACACAAATCGTTAATTATGCGATTAGTAAAAGAATAAAAAATGATTATCAATTAAAACACTCTATAATAAGTGGTCACTATAAAGTAGTTAGTTGTAGAGATAAAGTATCAAGAGAAATATCTCATAATGATGCGATATGGCTACATTTTTCAATCGTGCCTACTAATTTAGTAGAAGTCGCTACCATGATAATAGATTTTATATTAGAAAATAAAATGAGTTATACACTTAAAATACCAGCAACAATTGGGCCTAATATATTGGTTTTAGGTCTTTATAGCAAAGAAGATGCAAAAGCATTGATAGATTATTGCAAAAGACCAAAGATAATTGAACATCTTTTATATAACAACCCGTTAATGCCACACGAAAACTATGTAGGGATAGCAAAAGAAATTAATGGTAGAAGTTATACTCATCATGTAGCACACCATCTTCATAATTACTTTAAGCATATAACAGATGAGTTTTATAAAACGGGTACTCTTAATGATGCCTGGGCTAAATTAGAAGATTTTCATCAGTATGTCTATGATGATTTTCAAAACCATGCAAAGGATGTTACTGTTTTTGAAAGATATCTTAACTATCAAATATCTTTAGCGCTTTGGTGTGCTAAAGAAAGTAAAAGTTATTTAGATATGGTTGATCATTTAAAACCAATAACATTTGACTTAGATAAATTTCATAAATATAGATCGACATATAAGAACAATACTTTTGAATATATTGCTGAAGATGAAACAATGATTAACCGTGAAAATAGTTATTTACTTTGGCTAGAACTTCAAGCCTATAATTGTATTGAGAGAATGAATGCAGAACAAAAAAAAGCAGTTCCAATTCAAGATCAAGAAGTATCACAAATAATGACTGGAAGATTATCAAGAACAGCAGATACCGTGTTAAATAAAGCTGATGTTTATTCGGCAATTAGTTTTAGTGATGTTTTAATATCTGAGTTATATCCATCTTTTGTCGCATATCATGCTTACTTACGTAAAATGGCGTCAATGGAAGAAGCTAGATATATTGAAGACGAAGTAAGAAAAAGAATTATTCAAACCTCTAAAGGTTCTGATGCAAGTAAAAATAACTATACTGTGGAATACAGAAGCATTATATCCTCAACATATCCATTGCATATTGATGGGTGTTTAATTGGAATAGAATTCCTTAATTTTAATGATAATTATGGTAATATTCATATATTAAAAGATGGAATTCTTAAGAGTCACACTTGTCTGTTTTTTGATGAAATGGATAGAAATAAATTGTTGGATATTAATTCTATAGATGGAAGATTATATCGAGCTACATTAGCAAGAGCATTGGTTAAAATTGATTCGATACCATATGAGATAATAACAAGATCAAATAAAACAGGAAATTTAATTCTATTAAATCAAGTAATGCCACACATAGAATACCCTGTATCACAAGAGTTATTAGAAGAATTTGGACTAAACAAAAACGACCAAGACTATTAATTTTTGGCTATTTTTGATATAATTACTTGTAGGTGTAAAGATGAAGAGTATATACGGTTTATCACATGCAGAATTGTCAAATTTCTTTTTAGAAAATGGTGAAGCTAGTTTCAAAGCTACTCAAGTATATGAATGGATATATAAAAGGGAAATAACTTCATTTGATGAAATGAGAAATGTTAGCAAAAAGAGTATTGAACTATTAAAAGAAAACTTTGTTATAGAGGAACTAAAACTTATCAAAACTCTAGAAGAAAATGATGTGTGTAAATACTTATTTGAATTAAATGATGAAAATTTAATCGAAACCGTATTAATGAAACATGACTATGGAAATAGTATATGTATATCTACACAAATTGGTTGTAACATGGGATGTTCTTTTTGTGAAAGTGGAGTATTAAAAAAAGTAAGAAACTTAACCACTGAAGAAATGGTGTCTCAGATAATAGGGGTAGGAAAACTAATTGAGGAAAGAATATCGCATGTAGTTTTAATGGGAATAGGCGAACCTCTAGATAATTATGATAATGTTATAAGACTAATCGATATTATTAATAATGGAAAAGGCATGGATATTGGAAGTAGACATATAACACTTTCTACTTGTGGTATAATACCAAAAATAAAAGAATTAGCTGATTATGGTAAACAAATTAATTTAGCGATATCTTTACACGCTTCTAATGATGAATTAAGAAACAAACTTATGAATATCAACACAGTTTATCCAATTTGTGAATTAATTAAGTCAGTTAAGGAGTATATAAATAAAACTAATAGAAGAGTAACATTTGAATATGTAATGTTTGATGGAATCAATGATACTTGCGAACATGCGACTGAGCTTAGTAATCTCCTTCGTGGAATAAATTGTTATGTTAATTTAATTCCATATAATGAGACTAGTTATAAGCAATATAAAAAGAGTAATAAGGAAACAATTTTAAAGTTTTATGATATTTTGAAAAAAAATAATATTGGAGTTACAATAAGAAGAGAATTAGGTAGTAAAGTAAGTGCCGCCTGCGGACAACTTAGATCTAACTACAAGGAGGATTAATATGAAATATGGTTATCTAACGGATCCAGGGAAAGTTAGAGAACGAAATGAAGATAGTGTTATAGTTGCAGAAAACAAAAGCGAAGAGATTCTTATGTGTGTTGCTGATGGTATGGGTGGGCACAAAGATGGAGAAGTTGCATCTAGTATTGCTATCGCTCATATTGGAAGTAGATTTAAAGAAATAAGTAGCGTTGGAAATAAAGAAGACGCTATTAATTGGATGCAAAGTACTGTTAGTGAAGCAAATGTAGAGATATTTAAATATGTAGCTGCACATCCTGAGAGTACAGGAATGGGTACAACTATAGTAATCGCGATTATAACCCCTGCATTCTTACTGTTTGGTAATATAGGGGATTCTTGTGGTTATGTTATGAAAGCAAAAAAACTTCATAAGATAACGGTAGATCATTCGCTTGTTAACTTACTTGTAAAAAGTGGAGAGTTAACTTTAGAAGAAGCCAAAGAACACCCAAGAAAAAATGTCCTTATGAAAGCACTAGGCGCTAATACTAATGTAGAGATGGATATCTTTAATGTCGATTTAGATATAGATGCAATAATGTTATGTAGTGATGGGTTAACAAATATGTTAGACGACATTCAAATTGCTAAAGTATTGAATGGTCCAGGAACTATAGAAGATAAATTAAAAAAATTAATCTATAAAAGTAATAATAGAGGTGGAAGTGACAATATTTCTATCGCCTACTTAACGAGGGAGGAAGACTAGAATGATTATTAAGGGTCAGAAGATAGATGGCAGATATCAAATAATCCGTACTATTGGAGAAGGCGGTATGGCCAATGTATATCTTGCATATGATACTATTCTAGACAGAGAAGTTGCTGTTAAAATTTTGCGTGGAGATTTAGCAAGTGACGATAAATTCATTAAAAGATTCCAAAGAGAAGCAAAAGCTGCAAGCTCTTTAAGTCATCCCAATATAGTAGAAATGTATGATGTAGGCGAAGATAATGGTGAACATTTCATTGTAATGGAATATGTAGATGGAAAAACATTAAAAAGTTTAATTAAAAAAAGAGGAGCTTTATCACAAACAGAAGTAATGGATATTATGTTACAACTTACAAGTGCGATAGCATGTGCACATGATAGCTATTTAATCCATAGAGATATAAAACCACAAAATGTTTTAATCTTAGAAGATGGAAGAGTTAAAATAACTGATTTTGGTATTGCTATGGCATTAAACAGTACAGAATTAACTCAAACTAATTCAGTTATGGGTTCTGTACATTATTTGCCACCAGAACAAGCTAATGGTTCTGGATCAACAATAAAAAGTGATATATATTCATTAGGAATATTAATGTATGAATTGCTCATTGGAAAACTTCCTTTTAAAGGAGATAATGCTGTTGAAATAGCGATCAAACAAATGAAAGAGAAAATACCAAGTATATGTAAGCAAAACAATTTAGTACCACAAAGTGTTGAAAATGTCGTGCTACGTGCTTGTGCTAAAAACCCAAAAAATAGATATAATTCAGTAGCAGAGATGCATGCAGATTTAAAAACAGTATTAAGTGAGAGTCGTGCGGATGAAAAAATATGGGTTTATGACTATCCAGAAACAGATTTAGACGATACAAAAGTATTTGAAAAAACTAATGACGAAGAAGAAAAGGAAACTAGACAATCTCGTAACGAGGAGAATGAAGAAGATATGAAGTCAGGTAAAAAAAGCAGAAAATTATCTAAATTCGTTATTATTAGCATATGTGTTAGCCTAGCAGTATTCGCTGCAGCAGTATTTGTTGGTATGAGAATGATTGGTGGAACAAGAACAGGTAATATCGCACTTCCAGAATTAGAGGGTCTTCATAGAGATGAAATAGAAGAAAAACTACAAGCATTAGATTTTATAGTTATTTTTGAAAGAGAACCAAGTGAAGACATTGAAGAAGGTTTCTTTGTTTCCTATGGTCGAGGAAGAAGACCAGGAACTAATCAAAGAAGAGGATCAGAAGTAATAGTAATAATATCAGCGGGACAATCAGGAGTTTTACTTAGAGATTATGTAGGCCGGAATGTGCATGATGTTGAGGCAGAATTACTAGAGGCAGGACTTGATGTAAGACTTATCGCGAGAGGAATCCCTGATACAGAAGCCGAAGACATTAGAGATGGTGAAATACTTGAACAAAGTAGACCAGCAGGAACTAGAATTGAAGATGGAGGAAGAATTGAATTAACATTTGCTAGAATAGATACAGTATATCCAGACTTTACGGGAATAATGCCAAACGGAAGAAGATGGACAAGACCAACTATTCAAGCATTCTGTGAAGATAATCAACTTGCCTGTACATTTACTGATGTACAATCAACTACGGAGGCTGGAAGAATATTATCACAAAGTCGAGCTGAAGGAACAATTGTAAGACAAGGAGCAAGTCTGGTAATAGAAATTGCAATACCAATGCCGCCACCACCACCAGATCCAGACGATGGATAGAGTAGGAAGAATAGTAAAACAGATAAGCAATGATTATTGGGTATTAATTGATGATGAAACCATAGTATGTAAGGCTAGAGGAAAGTTTAGAAAACTAAACATAACACCCCTAGTTGGAGATATGGTTACAATCAATTATGATAATCAATATATTATCGATGTTAAAGAGAGAAAAAACGAACTCATTAGACCAAGAATATCTAATGTAGATATGGCTTTAGTTGTTACTAGTGTCCAAATACCAGCATTTTCAACTAATCTACTGGACAAACTACTAACAATAATTGAATATAATAATATTAAACCAACAATATGTATAACAAAATATGATTTAATCGATGAACAAAAAAAACAAGAATTAATTCCTTATTTTGATTATTACAAGAGCATTGGATATCAATTGTACTTCAATACAGATGAAAACTTAAAAGAAGTTTTTAAAAATAAAATAACGGTGTTTGCAGGACAAAGTGGTGCCGGAAAAAGTGCCCTGTTAAATAGCTTAGACAGCACATTAAATATAAAAACAGGTGAAGTATCTAAAGCATTAGGCAGAGGAAAACATACAACTAGACATACAGAATTAATATCAACATGTGATGGATTAATAGCAGATACTCCAGGATTCTCATCAGTATCTTTTGAAGATATGAGTGAATCTGATATCAGAGATAACTTCATTGAATTTAATGAACATAGAGATTTGTGCCAATATAAAACATGTATGCATGCAGAAGAACCAGGGTGTGAAATAAAAAGAATGGTGGAAAGTGGTACAATCTTACAATCTAGATATGACAATTATTTAAAGTTTATTGGGAAAAGATAATTCTTTTCCTTTTTATTATGTTAAAATACATATATAATACCTCATGAAAGGAACGATGTATAAATGTTTAGTAGAAAATATAAAATACCAACAGTATGTGATGTCTATTTAAATATTTATGATAAGTGTAATATAGGATGTCATTTTTGTAAATTTAATCAAAATGTTAAAACATATACCATAAATAAAATCAATTATGATGAATACAAAGACAAAAAAATTCTAGTATGTTATTCAGTTGATCCATATCCAATTGATTATGATGAGATGATTGTACCTAACATAATAAAAACACTACATAATAATAATTGTAGTATTGTTTTTTTAACCAGACGGGCTGATTGTTTAATGAAGGATATAGATATGTTTTTTGAGTATGATTATATAGGAATTTCAATTAGTGAAAACTGTGACAAAAACAGTTCATATAAACTCATTGAAAGAGTTTTTAGGAGAGCAAAAACACTTAAAATAAAAACCTGGATATCGCTGGAACCCGTAAGCAGTATTGAGTTTGCTAAAGAGATAATTTATATATTTAAAGACAAAGTTGATTTTATCAGAGTTGGGAAAAATGATTTAGATTATAATCAAAAAGAATGGGAAAAACTAAAATCACAACTTAATACATTAAAGATCAAAAACGTTTTTGTTAAAGAATAAAATTATATGTTAAAATATATATACTGGAGGGATTAGATGTTATCACTTTCATTACTAAGCATAAAAAATAAACCAGAACTTATAAAAAAAATGTACACACTAGAACCAAATTATATTCATCTAGATGTAGCCGATGGTATATTTGTTCCTAGTAAAGCAGAATTTTTAGACATACCAGAAACAACCATTAAGTTAGATGTTCATCTAATGGTGGAAGATGTTGAATGGTATTTAGAGATGTATTCAGCATTAGATCCAGAATATATTACTTTTCATATAGAAGTAGCAAAAAATCCAGATAAAATAATAGAAAAAATTAAAAACAAAGGAATAAAAGTAGGCCTTGCCATTAATCCAGAAACAAATTTAGATGAAATAAAGATGTATTTATCTAAAATAGACTTAGTATTAGTTATGAGTGTAACACCGGGATTTGGAGGACAGTCATTTTTACGTGATAATTTAAATAAAGTAGATGAACTATATTATCTAAGAGAAAAATATAACTATAATTACCTAATAGAAATAGATGGAGGCATAAAAGCAGAAAATAAAGAACTATGTAATAAATGTGATATCTTTGTAGTAGGTAGTTATATTACTTTATCTGAAGAATATAGAGAAAGAGCAAGAATTTTTATTGACACTAAATAGTAGCTTTGATATGATGGATTTGTGTCTAATTAAGGAGGATAATCATGGAAAATAAAAATGAAAAAGAAATAACAATTAAAGTAGATGGTAAAGATTGGGAAAAATTAGTAGATGCAGCATTTAAAAAAGCAAACAGCAAAGCTAAAATATCAGGATTTAGACCTGGCAAAGCCCCAAAAGAAATATTTATAAAACACTATGGTATGGAAGGATTGTACTATGAAGCTTCAAATAAAGCAGTCGAAGTAGCATACGAAAAAATGTTAACAGAAAATGAGGACTTAGATATCGTGAGCCAACCTAGTGTAGATATGAAAGATATTGGAGAAGATGGTGCTGAATTTGTTTTTACAGTAACATTAAAACCGATTGTTAAATTAGGAAAATATACAGGATTAAAAGCAAAAAAAGAAAAGGCAGAAGTTACTAAAGACGAAATTAGTGACGCTCTTGATAAAATGAGAGAAAAATACAAAGAAAATGTTATCAAAGAGGGAACTATTGAAAAAGGAAATATTGCTGTAATTGATTTTGAAGGATATAAAGATGGTGTTCCATTTGATGGTGGTAAGGGAGAAGATTATTCACTAGAAATAGGTAGTGATACATTTATTCCTGGTTTTGAAGAAAAATTAATTGGACTTAGTTCTGGAGATGAAAAAGATATCGAGCTATCATTTCCAGATGATTATCACTCGGAAGACTTAAAAGGAAAAGAAGTAGTCTTTAAAGTAAAAATAAAAGAAGTAAAAGAAATACACGTTCCTGATTTAGATGAAGAATTCTTTAATGATTTAGGAATGGAAGGAATAGATACTAAAGAAGCCCTAGAAAGTCAAATAAAAGAAAACATTCTCGCACAAAAAGAACGCCAAACAGAAGATGATTGGTTAAATAATTTGCTAGAAGAAGCATCTACTACTATGGAAGTAGATATCCCTGACGCTATGATTAAAGATGAAGTAAAAAGAATGATAGAAGAATATGGACAAAACCTACAAATGCAAGGAATTAATTTAGAAACATTCTATCAATTTACTGGAATGAGTGAAGAAAAACTAGAAGCAGAATATCAAGATCAAGCAACAAAAAGAGTAAAATACCGTTTAATGATAGAAGCAATCATCAATAAAGAAAGTATTGATATTACCGATAAAGAACTAGATGAAGAAGTGAGCATTATCGCAACTAAATATCAAATGACAAAAGAAGAATTCTTTAAGAACTTTGGTGAAGAAATGGTTAAATATGATTTAAAAGTACGCAAAGTATTTGACATGTTAAAAGGAACTAAATAGTTCCTTTTTTATATCATTTTTTCTCTTTGCTCTTCATTAGAAATATTTAAAATAATTCCTACAACAATCATATAACTAATTAAACTGGATCCACCATAACTAATGAATGGTAAAGTTATTCCCGTAATAGGCATTAAACCAAAAGTCATCCCAATATTTTGTAATTGTTGATACATCAACATGGCGACGAAACCACTAATTAAATACTTATTAACAGGATTTGAACTTTTCATACCCAATATAATAATTCTAATATTTAAATAAAGTAATAAACCAATTAATAATATAGAACCTAAGAACCCATAATTAGATGCAAACACAGCAAATATAAAGTCAGTATGCGGTTCCGGAAAAAATATTGGAGTAGCATTATGTCCAGCTCCGGTAAAACCACCAGAACCAATCGCGACCATACTATTTTCAAGTTGAAAACCAACACCACCTTGCCAATCTAGAAGTCTATCAACTCTAAGAAAGAAATCAGTTCCAAATATCGATATAAAGAGATCAGTATTGGTGAAGTATATGGTTAACATAAATATAATTGCACCAGCCACAACACCAAGACCAACAAGAAACCATCTATACCTTATCCCTGATATGAATAACATAATAAAAGTAATAATAATATAAATCATAATAACGCCTGTATCAGGTTGAAGTAAAGTAAGAAATGAAGGCACAAAAACAACTGCCCCAACTTTTAACAAAAATATGAATTCTTCTAAAACAGAAGGATTATTTATTTTTTCCCTAAAATTAGTAATCATCGTTGCTAAAGTAAGTATTAAAGATATCTTCATGAATTCAGAGGGCTGAAAACTACCAACATATGGAATAACAAACCATCGTTGTGTATCATTAATCACAGGCCCAAACAAAAGAAGTAAAATTAATAATAATATACAAACACCATATATAGGCCAAGACAACTTCATAATACTTTTGTTTTTAAAAATCATCACGCCGATTATTACACCAAAACCAATTACATACCAAAGTAATTGCCTGCCTGCATAATTATTATTTCTAAGAAACAATGACTCCGCACTTTCAATTGTAAAATAACTAACTACAGCAAGAATAATTATAGGAATCAAAATTGACAAATTTATTAATCTTTTTTTTCTGTTAGTCATAATGACCCCCCTTAAACAATAATTGCCCTATATTATACCACTATATAAATAATATTCTATACATTTTTATTCATTTGCAAAAAAAAATAATTATAGTATAATGGTCATAGGTGATTTTATGGAGCACATTGTACAATATATTATAATAATTTTTGTATTATTAATAATATCAATTGCCATTATTAAGTCAAAAAAAAGAGACTTTAAATATGAGGCAAACAAATTAGTTGAACTCTTGGGCGGAAAAGATAACATAAAGAAAATAGATTTTAATAAATCAAGAGTAGTTGCCGAGCTTAAAGAAGTAGAAAAAGCAGATAAAGAAGGTATACAAAAAATGGGTGCTCAAGGAATAGTAGAAATTGATAATCAGTTAAAAATAGTATTAGGCGAAAACGCCGGACAAATAAAAAAATATGTAAACGAACTAAAAAAGTAGGTTCGTTTTTTTATTAGTAATTTACGTCTATCTATGATAAACTTATAATGGTGATAATATGAAAAAGATAGTTTTAATAATAATGGATGGCGTTGGTTTAAGAGAAGAAAAATATGGAAATGCTTTTGCTAATGCACATACGCCTAATTTTGACTATTTATGGAATAATTACCCCCACTGTAAGTTATATGCAGCAGAAGAATCTGTTGGACTTCCAAAAAATCAAATGGGGAATAGTGAAGTAGGGCACATGAATATAGGTGCCGGTAGAATAATGTATCAAGAATTGCCTACTATTAATAATGCAATAGCAGATGGCTCATTTTACACTAATAAAGAGTTCATAGAAGCAATAGAAAACTGTAAGAAGAACAATTCTAATTTACATATCCTAGGAATCATATCAGACGGTGCGGTTCATGGTCATATTGATCATTTGATTGCATTGTTAGAATTATGTAAGAAAGAAAATTTCGATAGAGTGTATGTCCATGCACTTTTAGATGGTAGAGATACCACGCCAATGGAAGCCCCCAAACATATAAAACAAGTAGAAGACAAAATGGCAGAACTTGGAATAGGAAAAATTATTACTATTCAAGGAAGATACTATCTCATGAATAGAGATAGAAACTGGGAATTGACTGAGATGGCTTATAAGGCGGTAGTTAATGGAGAGAGTGATATAACTGCTGTATCTACATCTGAGGCATTTGAGATAGAGTATGCAGAAGGATTAACCGATGAATTTATGAAGCCAACTGTTATTGAGAAGATTCCAATTGAAGCCAACGATAGTTTGATTTCATATAATTTTAGATCAGACAGATTAATTCAATTTTGCAGGGCATTCTTAGATCCAAATTTTAGTGATTTTGAAAGAGGTCAGTTAAAAAAAGTTCATGTTGTAATCATGACCGAATATGAAGATGAACCTTATTATAAAGAGGTTAGAATTGCTTTTAATAAAACTTTTCCGACAAATACAATTGGCGAGATAATTGCTAAAAGAAATCTAAAACAATTACGTCTATCTGAATATGAAAAACGACTTCATATAACATTTTATTTTAGTGGATGTAAGCTTGAACCATTTGAAGGACAAAAAGACATTATATTACCAAGACCAGATGTATTTACATATGATGAAGTTCCAGAAATGAGAGCTTATGAAATTACAGAAGAACTTTTAAAAGCACTAAAAGAAGACTATTCATTAATTGCAGTTAATTATGCAAATGGTGATGGTGTAGGCCATAGTGGTATATATGATAAAACAGTGGAAGCTATTGAACACGTAGATAAGTGTTTAGGTAAAATTTTACAAGAAATAGACTTAGATGAATGTGAGTTGATTGTTACTTCTGATCACGGTAATTCAGAGCATATGATCGAGAGTGATGGAACACCAGATAAGAAGCACTCTACAGAACCAGTTCCGTTTATTATCTGTAACAAAAATCATAAATTAAATTCTGAATATATTGGTAAACTTGCTGATATCGCTCCAACAATTTTAGCGATGATGAATCTGCCTGTGCCTGATGAGATGACAGGAGATAATTTGATCCAAATGTAAAATTTTACAGAACAAGCTAAAAACTAAAAAAAATGATGACAGATTTTTTGTTATGTGATATACTATAAGTGTATATTTAAGATAGACTTCCAGAAACATTGTCTGTCACTAGGAGGAAAAAGTGAATAAATTATTAATTTCAGTTTGCGTTCCTATACTAGAACAAGAATACGATATGCATATACCAATAAATAAAAAGGTTGGTACAGTTAGAAGAGTAATTGTTGATGCAATATCTGAAATGTCAGGAGGATATTTGGTAAATAAAGAGAATCTTAAATTATACGACAGAAAAAGTGGTGTCTGTTATGATAATGATACTATGGTAAAAGATAGTGACATTCATAACGGAACAAAAATGCTTTTGTTGTAATAGAGGAGGTGAGACAATGGCAAGTTTACAAATTGATCCAGATGCAGTTAGAGCACTATGTGATCAACTTGATGCACAAGCAGGTTCGTTTGGTGAGTGTGTTACTAGCATTAGAGGAACTAATCAGCAATTAAATGATGATTGGGATGGACCTGAAATGGTTGCGTATACTAAAACCGTAGGAGAACAAGCGCAAGTTATGGACAGAATGTGTGAAACAATAGGAGAATGTAGTCAATTTCTAAGAAAGATGGCTAATTCTTATGAAGCGTGGGCTCAAGAAGGGCAAAAAGCGGCTTCAGGGTCTGGTAACTAATAAGTAGAGAAAGGAATGAACAAAATATGGGTTTTCAAAGATTAAGTTATGATCAAGCCGATGGATGTGCTAGTCAATTATGTACACAATCAGACAATATGCAAAACATTCTAAACGAAGTACAGGTTTGCTTAAATAAAATTGGTGGAGATGATGTTTGGGGCGGAACAGCAGCTGCATCATCAAAAGCTGAGTTTGATGAATTATGTACTAAGTTTCCTCAGTTTTCTGAGGCAGTTGATAGTTGTGCAAAATTTGTGACAACACAGGTATCAGGTTATAGAGATATCGATGCAAGAGCACAACAACCGTCACCTAATTAAAATATAAAGCACTCTAGAAATAGAGTCTTTAGTAAATGAGTATTAGTTTTAATACTCATTTACTAGAGAAGGGAGACATGACAAGTGAGAATAGAAATTTGCCCATCAAAAATTAATGAGTGTGGCGATGATATAATTGAAATAGGCACAGAAATAGATGACTTAGTTCGCAATTTAGAGGTTTCTATTGACAAGGTTAATGATGCTTGGGATGATATCGCGTCAGAAGCGTTTGTTGGGACTATGCGAGAAAAATATGTTACAGATCTTCGCAAGTTAATAGAAACAATTAATGAACATGGAACCTTCTTAAAAAATGCTCAGAACGAATATGTTGAGTGTGATAATGATTTTGCAGCAAGAACAATTTTATAATAAATAGGAGTGATATAATGTCAACAGATATTGATATAGTATATGACCAGATATTAGGAATAGCTGGCGAAATAAGTGTAATTGGCGGAAAATTAGCAGCTGATTTAGAAAGACTTCAGGGATATGAGGCAAAGGTTAGTTCAAATTGGAGTAGTCCAGCTTGTGATGAATATCTCACAAAAATAAATCAGTTATCATCAAACTTCACTGAAGTTAATGAAGCAATGGTGGAATGTGTTGATTTTATTGAAACAATGGTAGCAGGTTATAGAGAAAGAGATGCTCTTGCTGAAAATTTTACGGATTCTAGTGGTACTAGTTCACGAACAATAGTAGCTGAGTAGAAGGATGGGATTAGATGGATTTTAGAGATGTAAATACAGGGCAATTAGCAGCTGATATAAACAACTGTTTAAATTCGCTAGATTGTTCTACTAGTGAAGAAATAAGAGGCAGTATAGCAGAAGCAGGAGTATGGCAAGCAGCTTCAAGGAGTACACTACAAACCGCACTCGGGACACTGGTTGATGATAGATATCAATCATTGAAAGATTTGCTGGATAGTTATACAGCTGTACCAGGAAAGATGGCAAGACATACTGAATTGAGAGATGAAATTGAGCGATTAGAAGCAGAAAACGCTAGATTAGCGGCTCAAAATCAATCTACAAGTCGCGATTTAGATTCTGCACAAAGCAATGGTGCTCCAGCATCAGCAACTGCACAAATGTCAACGTCGATTACTAATAATAATAATGCCATTAGAGATAATAACACAACTATTACAAATCATCGTGCAGAAATTGAACGTTTGGAAAATGAAATTACCGGAATAGTGGGTTCATAAAAGAAGGAAAGGGAGAAAATATGGAAATAGCAGAAAAATATTTACCTGTTGGTACAGTTGTGATGTTAAAAGGAGGAACAAAGAGAGTAGTAATTACCGGTTTTTGTTCAACTCCAAATGACGATTTAGAAAATATATTTGATTATAGTGGATGCTTATATCCAGAAGGTTACTTATCATCAGATCAAGTATGTTTATTTAATCACGATCAAATAGAAACTTTATATCATATGGGATTAGTGGATGAAGAAGAAAAAACATTCAAAGAAGCTTTAGTTAGGTATTTATCGACTAGAGATGAACAACCGCCAATGCCAACAGAAGTACCTCCAGCGCCAGCACCAGTAGAACCAGTGTTTGAAGTAGAAACACCAGCACCAGTAGTTGAAATTGAGGCACCACCGATAACAGAACCAGTAGTTGAAACGCCAGTAGTAGAAGCACCAATCGAATAAAAATAAGTTTTAGCAGGATTTATGAGTGCACTATTTTATAGTGCATTTTATGAGTAAGAATAAAGGGGACCGTATGAGAATATCATTAATTAAAGATGACATGATTAAAACACTTCTATTGCCGAAAAGACCATTCGGTAATTTTTGGATTACTGATTTAGATGCTAATGGTAATGAGTTTAATACGGTTAATATTGAGGCAATTGATGGTAAATGGAACTTAATTAGTAACGATGAATTTTATTGTGTTGAGGGCAGTAAAAGACAAACAAGTAAGCAATTGGATAAGTTTCATTTTTATAATGTCATAAACGCTACTAATGAAGAACTTATGCATATATATGTCTCGGATGTTTATAATATGGACACGATGTATTATTCTTATGCCCAGTTTATAAATAGAGAATTTAAAATAGGAAAAGCTGAAAATTGTGAAATTCAGTATCAGCTTGCTGTATTAGATGATATACAGTGTAAATTAGTTTATACAGATGAATTGGGGTTTGCAATTTATTTGCCACAATCAAGTGTAAAAATATATATAAATAATTATAGAATTAAAGAAAGTCAAAGACTAAATTCCGGAGACACAATATTTGTATTGGGTCTTAAAATAGTGGTTTTAACGTTAAATGGGAAACCATATATTGCAGTTGATGGACCATCATCAGCAATTAAATGTGTACTGCCTAGAGTTGAACTTACAGGTGGTTCTAAGCCATTTGTTGAACCAGATGAGGAACATGATATTCCTTTATACACAGATGAGGATTATTTCCATAAAAAACCAAGATTTACAACAAAAATAATAGAATTAGCTTTAACAGTTGATCCGCCACCAAATAAAGAAGAACAACCGGAAATGCCTTTATTTTTAACTATCGGGCCAATGGTTACAATGAGTATGACATCACTTGTAATGGCGTGGGTTGCGATAAGTAATGTTGCAGGTGGAAACGCTCCGTGGACTCGTGCAGCTCCAGGGATAGCAATCGCAATCGCGATGATTGGTAGTGTTATTTTGTGGCCTTCTTTAACAAAAAAACACCAAAAAAAGAAAAGAAAAGAGAGAGAAGAAGAGAGACAACAAAAATACAGAGCCTATATAAACGAAAGGCTTATACGTATTCAAGAAGAAATACGAGTACAAGAAAATATATTAGTAAATACTTACCCGAAAATAGCGGAATGTCAAAACGTTATTTTAAATAAATATACAAATTTATGGGAAAGACGTATTGAAGACGATGATTTCATGACAATTAGTCTTGGAACAGGCGATGCCCCAATGAAGGTAAATATTAACTTCCCTGAAGATCGTTTTTCAATGGCTGAAGATGATTTAAAATCTATGGTTAGTGAAGTTGCAGCCGCACCAAAAATATTAAAGAATGTACCTATTGTATTTTCCCTATTAGAAGAGAATATATCAGGAATAATAGGCGGAGAAGTAGGTAGAAGAAATCTAATCAATAACATCCTGCTACAACTATTAACTTTCCATTGTTATTCTGATTTAAAAATAGTTTTATTTACAGATAAGGCTAAGGAACATCAATGGGAGTTTTTGAAAGTACTTCCGCATAACTGGAACAATGATAAGACTTTTAGATTTTTTGCTTCATCTAGTGATGAATATAAGGAAGTTTGTCATCAGTTGGATAAAGTTTTTAGTCACAGAAAAGAAGAAAGTGGTACAACAACTGCTAGAAGTCCCCATGCATATAATCAAATATATTTAATAATAACTGATTCATTTAGAGCGATTAGAAATTTTGATTTTATCGCGAATGTACTAAAAACAAAGGAAAATTACGGGTTTAGCATACTTATGTTAACTGATAATATGGCATCCTTGCCTGATCAATGTAAATCTTTTATGACCGTAATGAAGGATTCGGGGCAATTATTTAAAAGTGTTTTAGGAAAAGAAACCCAACCGTTTGTTTTTGATGAATGTAAGATAGATATCGAAAAATGTTCGGAAATATTAGCTAACATCCCAGTTGAAATAACAGATGCAGGAGAAGGACAATTACCGAATCAGATTGGCTTTTTAGAGCTATATGATATTGGGAAGGTAGAACAACTAAACTGCTTAAACAGATGGGAAAAGAACACTCCAATATTAAATATGCAAGCTCCAATAGGAGTTGGTAAATCTGGAGAAAAAATCTCATTAGATTTACATGAAAAATTTCATGGACCACATGGTCTAATAGCAGGTATGACAGGTAGTGGTAAATCAGAGTTCATAATTACATATATTTTATCAATGTCTATTTGTTATCATCCACATGAAGTTCAATTTATTCTAATTGACTATAAAGGTGGAGGATTAGCAGGAGCATTTGAAAATGCTACCTTGGGATTAAAATTACCACACTTAGTAGGAACCATAACAAATTTAGATGCTAATGAAGTTAATAGATCTTTAGCATCTATTGAAAGTGAACTTAAGAGAAGACAAAGAGCTTTTAATGTTGCAAGAGAAGCATCTGGTGAGAGTACAGTAGATATATATAAATATCAAAGAATGTACAGAGAAAAAGTAGTTGATGAACCTGTTTCACATTTATTTATAGTAGCAGATGAGTTTGCTGAACTTAAAGTACAACAACCGGAATTTATGGCCCAACTAATATCAACTGCTCGTATCGGGCGTTCATTAGGTGTTCACTTAATTTTAGCAACACAAAAACCTAGTGGAGTTGTTGATCCGCAGATTTGGAGTAATACCAGATTTAGAGTTTGTTTGAGAGTACAAGAAAAAGCAGATAGTTCTGAGGTCATTAAATGTCCGGATGCAGCATTCTTAAAACAAACAGGAAGATTCTATCTACAGGTTGGATTTAATGAAATATTCCTTTTAGGACAATCAGCTTGGGCAGGAGGAAAATATTTCCCTTCAGAAAAAATTAGAAAAACACTAGATACGTCTGTAGAAGCAATAGATAATATCGCGAATCCTTTAATAAATATAGAGACAAAGAAAAAGAGTGAAAATGTTCAGGCCCAAGGTGAAGAACTGCTAAACATTTTAGAATATTTATCTAAAATAGCAGATGAAATGTCGATTAAATCAAGGCCTTTATGGTTGGAAAAAATTCCAGATTTTATTAAAGTGGAAGATTTAATAACAAAATATAATTATACACCAGAGAAGTTTGTTTTAAACTTATTGGTTGGAGAATACGATGTTCCAAGTATGCAAGAACAACGCCCTTTAATGTTACCTATATCAAATGAGGGAAATACATTAGTATATGGGTCATCAGGTTCAGGAAAAGAAAACTTCATAATGACAACAATGTATTCGGCAATGATATCGCATACTCCTGAGGAAGTTAATTTCTATGTGCTTGATTTTGGTACTGAGGCTATGAAATGTTTCAACAGTGCCCCTCATTTGGGTGATATTGCCTATATTGATGATGCAGAAAAAATAAAAAATCTCTTCAAAAAATTAAATGAACTAATTGAAGAGAGAAAAAAACTATTTGCCCCTTACAATGGAGATGGCACGAATTACATTAAAAATAGTGGCAAAACATTGCCAAATATTGTGGTCATTATAAATAATTATGAAGCATTTAATGAAACATATCCAGATTGTGAAGAAGACATGTTAAGTGTTTCTAGAGATTGTTCAAGATATCACATATATTTTATTATGGCAGTTAATACTGCTAATGGGGTTAGATTTAAATTGAGACAAAACTTTGCCCAAGTATATGCATTACAGCAGAACAATGATGATGATTATACTACAATATTAGGAAGTGTCAAAAGAATGTATCCTTCAAGAATCTTTGGACGAGGAATATTTAGATTAGAAAATATCTATGAATTCCAAACAGCAATGATTGAAGAAAAAGATCAAATTCCAAATGCCGTAAAAACGAAGTCAGACGAATTAGCAGCGAAGTATCCAGTCAAAGCTTTATCAATTCCAATTTTGCCGGAAGTAGTATCTCATAAAGAAGTAGAGAAACATTTCAGTGATATCACAGGTGAAGTTATAATTGGAATGACTAAAAGCACTTTACAACCAATTAAACATAATTTAAAGAAAAGCTTTACTACAATTATATCGGCAATGGATCCAGAAGATATAAAAGCAATGCTACAACCATTCCTAAATCAGATAATGGATAGATTCACTAAAAAATTAATTGTAATTGATTGTGAAAATCTTGATTTAGAAGGTGGAAAATACCAGTATATTACCAATAATTATGATCACTCTTTTGGGTTTATTCATAAATTAATTATTGATAATAATGAAATTTATAAAAATAATAATTCAAATAATAATGTATTTGCTAATATGGATCCATATCATGTAGTGATAATTGGAGTAGATAACTTCAAAAATAAATTAAGTGACGAAAATAAACTGAAGTTTGGAGAAATATTTGAAAAAGCTAAAGAACTTGGCATTATTAGTTATACTTTAATTGATGGCGTAGATAGAATAAAAAAATATGAGCTGGAACAGTGGTATAAAAATATGGTGGATGCTAATCAAGCAATTTGGTTAGGTAATGGAATAAATGATCAATTTAGTATTAAGTTGGCTCAAAGACCACCAGAGTGTAAGCAAGAAATACCTCATAATTATGGATTCTTTGTTCAAAAGGGAAAACCTGTGTTGATGAAATATGTTGAAATATATGATTCTAAACAAGAAGATACGACAGTTAATGTAATCCCCCCACCGATAGAAATCGCAGTTACACCACAGGAAGTGTTGGAAGATAATTCTACCGAATTAGAAGAACAAATCGAAACAAATAATTAGCATTAAAAATATGAATAAGTTCATATTTTTTGCTAAAATTGTTTTTGACAAACACTAGGTAAAGTGTTATAATCGTTAAGACTTTAAAGAAAAGGAGTGGTTTTTTTGAAAATTCAAAGCGTTAATTTGACCATAAGCGCTGTTAGAAGAAGCCAATATCCAACTGACGATAAACCAGAATATTTATTAGTTGGTAGATCAAATGTTGGAAAAAGCAGTTTCATTAATTCAATTATCAATAGAAAAAACTATGCTAGAACTTCAGCTACTCCTGGGAAAACACAAACTATTAACTTTTATTTAGTAAATGATGATTTTTATTTAGTTGATGCACCTGGATATGGATTTGCATCAGTTAGTAAAAAAACACAAAAGAAATTTGGATTAATGATGGAAGATTATCTTCAGAGCAGACCAAATTTAAAACAAGTCTTCTTACTATTAGATTTTAGACACAAACCAACGAATGACGATTTATTAATGTATAATTTCTTAAAACACCATAAGATTCCAGTCACAATAGTGGCTACTAAAACAGATAAAGTAGGAATCACACTTCAACAAAAACAAAGAAGCACGATCCTAACAGAACTTAACTTAGTTGTTGGTGATGACTTCATAATGTTTTCTAGTATTACGAAGCTTGGTAAACCAGAAGTATATCAAAAAATTGAAAGAACTTTATAAAACTATTCATAGGAATAGTTTTTAAGTGCTCAGAATATAAATAGCCTTTTATTTATCGTAAAAGTTTGCTATAATTATATAAAGAATAAAAGGATAGGAGTGGTAGTATGATGCAAACGAATGAAGAACAAACAATGAATAATGATCAATCTATGGCGCAAGTACCGCCACAAATACCGATGGATTATCAAAACACTGACCAACAAATGATAAATCAACCGATGCAGCAGGCAGAACAATATGCTCAATCACAAATGATGCCACAAGAGTATCCTGAGCAACAAATGATGCAGCAACCGGTACAGCAGGTAGGACAATATGCTCAACCACAAATGATGCCACAAGAGTATCCTGAGCAACAAATGATGCAGCAACCAGTACAGCAGGTAGAACAATATGTGCAACCGCAAATGATGTCACAACAGCTACAGCAACCAGCGCCCGAAGAGGCAGTTGTACAAACAGAAATGCCTAATCTAGTTGTTCCTGAGCAGGAAGCAGTTCAAGCAGTGAATGTTGCTCCAAATATTAATCTATCTAATAAACTTGATACGGTAAAAACTGTATTCTTTTTGATGAATGGTTTTGGGTTAGAGGCTTCAACATCTTTCAATGTATATAGTGAAGCAACTATGCCATCTATTGCGAAACTTACGAGTTATTACCCTTTTGCAGGGTTGTTTGCTAAAGGTGTAGAAGTCGGTTTAAATAGAGGTCAATTATCTAGTTTTAAACAAGGGTATCTTGCATTTAGTTGTGATGGTAATCCAAATAGATCATCATGTATTGTTTCAAAAAAGATGAAAGAAGGCGAATTTGAAAAGAACCCGGTAATTATCGCGGCAGTTAATAATGCTGTTCAAAATGAATCTAGAATGCATATAATGTTTAATATTGGTGAGAGAACAGATATGGGTAGATTTGAGCAATTAAAATATTTTGGGCAGTTATGTGCCAAAAATGGCGTAAAAGATATATGTGTGCATGTTTTTCTAGGCGATAATAGTGTTCAAGGATTAAAAGTATCAGCAGGATGGCTTAAAACCTTAAAATATAATGTAGTAAATTTAGTAGAACCAATGCGAATAGTATCTATAGCAGGGAAAAAGTATCTTGAAGATGCTACTAAAGCAGAGAAGGTAGAATATTACCGTATGATAGTTAGTGGTGTTGGTGAAATATGGCCCAACTATGAAGATACATTAGAAAAAAAGTACGAATATAAATCTGATGATAATAATATGAAAGGATTTTTGGCTGTTAGAGAGAATGTTCTAAGAGCAAAAGACACAGTATTTTTCTTCAATTATGATAATGATATAGGAGCAGATTACTCTGACATAATTCAGAATCCTACAATTTACTTCCCAGCAGGAGGTAAAATACCATTAGATGTTCAAGTTCTTTCATTATTTGAAATATATGGAAATGAAAATGTTCCATATGCATTTAGTAGTGAATTACCAGACAATTATTTCTTTAAAAATATTTCAGATGAGAGAAAGATATTAATTATAGCTGATAGTGATAGAATAGAATATATAAGTACATGTTTAAATGGTTTTAGAAAAGAGTTTAAACCAAATGTTAATGTATGGCCAATAGAAAATAAAAAGAAAAGATTTGAACAATTGGCCCGTT